>Ga0208546_1000301_pt1 | contig 19719 bp, 21 predicted proteins | sample DEB19_08_DNA_4_FD_184528 | JGI IMG/M metagenome (GOLD analysis project Ga0208546, IMG submission 184528) | Aqueous microbial communities from the Delaware River and Bay under freshwater to marine salinity gradient to study organic matter... | ecosystem: Environmental > Aquatic > Marine > Coastal...
TGTCAAATGGCCTGACATCGAAGCAATTCGTCAGCTCACAGGAAAGACAAGAAACCTCTTCTCACAGTCACAGAATGCACAGCAGCTCAGAACAATAACTACTGATCTCTTTGATTCATTCTTCAAGCAGACAGTTCTCGTAGGTCGTGTTTCATACATCCTACGAAATGTCGGCGATATGCAGGTTCGTTCATTCCTTGGTGGATCTACAACCTTGTTCAACCACCCACTTCAGTTTATCTCGATGATGATTGCTAACCCAGAGGGTAATGCAATCTCCAAGTTTGCAACTCGTTGGTCTCGTTTCGATAACACAGTATTCGGAACTAACTTTGACCAAGCAGTTAAGGAACTTGATGCTGCCGGATTTAAGTCAGCAGCACTTGGTGATGCAGATAAGTTTGCCGTAATGATGTCTCGTTCAGTAGGCGTTGGTATGGGTCAAGGCACTCGTGGTCTATCTCAGATCCTGCCTACCGGTATGCGTTTCATTACTCCGGGAGAACGAGGATTTAATCGTGCATGGGCTGGAGCAATCCTTCAGTTCCGTGAATCATCTATGGCTCGACTTGTAGCCGGTGGTCTTACTGGTGGCATCAAGGGTGCAAACGGAAAGTTCACACCTTGGTTCAAGGAAGCAGAAGCTTTTGTTGCTAAGAAGCAAGCACAGGGTATGGATCTATCTCGTGATTACGAGAAGTTCATCGTTGACTTTATGTTTGAGACAGAGCAGGGAATCTTGCTCCGTACCCAGATTGCAAAGGTTGATGAACTCAACCGTGCATTGATGCTTGATGCAGATGAGACTATTGCTCGTCAGGCTATGGAGAACTACTTCAAGGTAGTTACAGAAGGTGTCGATAACCTATCCGGTGGTCGTCAAGAGATCCGTGATTTCATTGCTGGCAACCCAATGGTTGCAGTTGATGGAGCCAGAACTCCGGGCTTTAATCCAAAGGGAACACAGTCCAAGGATGTATGGCTTGCCAACATCCTCAAGGGATATGTTGATTCAACAGACATCTCAAAGGCTATCGGTCAGTTAAAGCTTCCAACAGATGATGTTCGTGCCATTGCATCCTTCCGAGGACAATGGGATCGAGTAGCATCTAAGTTCTTCCAAGTATCTGCATCTATTGAAAAGCGAGCAGCACTTGGCCCAGAGTTTAAGCAGCAATACTGGAACGGTGTTGCAGAGAACCTAAACCTCATGACTAAGGCTGAGGCAGAGAAGGTTCTTGCTATTGCTGAGAAAGAACTTCGTGGAGTTAAAGTCTTTGGAGTCAAGGCAGGGTTTGAGAACCCAGCATTGGTTCGTATGCGTGAAGCAGTCAAGACACTCGATGATCGAGGACTTGTTGCAGACGATATGCATACAATCGCCAACAACTATGCTGCACGACAACTAGAGAAGCTTTACTACGATGCAATGCGACAGAAGCAGTATGCAGTTGCAGCTCGTTTAATATCTCCATTCGCAGCAGCATGGGGTAACACCATTGCTACATGGAGCAAGTTGATTGGCACAGATGTAGCCAACACATTCCGCCTACAAGGTAAGGCTCGTACTTACAAGGCTGCTAATGCTTTCGAGTTCCTAACTCATCCAGAGACAGGTGTCATTTACGAATGGACTGGTCAGAACTGGGATGATCCGGGCCAAGGATTTATCTACAAGGATCCAACCTATGGTGATCCTCGTATGGTTATTCCACTAGCCGGTAATGCACTTGGCTGGATGCTTTCAACAGCAGTAGGTGAAGCAGTACCTGCGATGCCTACATCGCTTTCGATTCCATCTTTGAACCTTGCATTCAGCAACGAATTGCTACCGGGTGTAGGCCCTGCTATTCAGCTTTCATTGGGCAAGATTATTCAGAACCAAGAAGGTTGGGCAGCGGATCAACTCCGTGACATCATCTATCCATTCGGAGCCCCAGAGGGTAAGACTGGAATCGTTGAGCAGTTCACACCTGCGTGGGCTCAACGAGTTCTCTATGGTCTTGGTATGAACAACTTCCAAGAGAAGAGTGTTTCAACCCTTCGACCATTGATGACATACCTTGCATCAACAGGTAGTTACGGTGACTTCCCACTTACAGGTGAAGCACAAGCAAAGCTTCTTGAAGATGCTGGCAAGGTCAATCGAGTCCTAGCCCTATGGCGTGGCATCACACAGAATGTGGCTCCCGGAGCCATTGCACCTCAGATCCTTGCTAAGGACAAAGAGGGTGAACTCCATGTTCAGGCTCTCATGTTTAATGACTTCTTGCAGATCCGTGCAAACAACCCAGACAGCTACGAAATTGCAGTAGCCAAGTGGGCAGATAAGTACGGCGAGAATGCACTCTTCTCATTGGTATCAGGATCTCGTGGTGGTATTACACCAACCAGCGATGCATGGAACTTCTATACAAATAACCGTAAAGATGCCAATGCAGTACCAAATGCGTTTGCCCTCTTCTTCCCCGGTGGACAATACTCACAAGAGTATGCAAAGTGGCAAGAACAGCGTGGCCAGCGATTTAAGTTATCCCCTGCTGAAATGCAAATGGAAGCAGCTCGTTATGTATACACAGCTCGTAAGGCTAAGTTACAAAGCGATGAAGCCATTGCTATCCAGCAAGGCGAAGATCCAAAGATGGCTCATCAGGTCTATATGACTCGTAAGGCTGCATTGGATGATGACTTCGGTGGTCAGCCAGACTTCCGTGCAGCAGGTGTACCTCGTGAGACACTTGTTAAGGAAGTAACTCAGGCACTTAAGAACCCTAAGTTTGCAGAGACAGAATCTGGTAAAGGCTTGGCTAAGTTCTTACAGGCTCGTGAGTCAGCTTTGAATTCTGTGGCACAAGCAGGATACAAAACGCTTACAGGTAAAGGCGTAGAAAATGTAGCACAATGGTTAGACCAGACTGCTTACCAGATCATCTCAGAGCATCCAGATTTCTCCGTGATGTACTGGCGTGTGTTTGCGACAGAGACAGGAAATAATTGATGGCAGAGAACCAATATGTAGCACCTTCCGTAGGTGGTGCAAATTCATACCCAGTACAAGGTGCAAAGGTATTCCGCCCTGGTGTTGTATACACAGATCCTAAGACTGGCAAGAAGGTAGATGTAACTGGAAAGATTTACTCTGCCCTTTACCAAGTTTCTGATGCACAGGTATGGCAAATCCTTGGCGAGCAGATTAAGAGCCAAGCAGATCAGAACCAGATTAAAGCTCTTATGGTTCAAGGTGGCCAACTATCTAAGTCTGATTTCCAGACTGCCTATTGGGGCAAGGCTGATACAGAAGCATTTAAGAAACTACTTGGTGAGGCCAATGCTGACGGTGGTCGTACATGGCAAGAGAAGTTATCTGCTATCGGTGAAGGTGGCGGAGGAGATCCAAAGACAACGACTCAGAAAGTTACAAGTCTTTCTACTCCCGAAGAAGCACGAGCAATAGTGCAGAATGCTCTTCGTGCAAAGCTTGGTCGTGACCCACGAGACAATGAATTCAAGCAGTTGGTTCAGACTCTTTCATCTGCTGAACGAGCAAACCCATCGATCACTACCCAGACTCAAACAGCACCGGGTCAGTTCTCAACTACAACTACTGGAGGCCTATCAATGGCTGGCAAGGAACAAGTCCTTGAAGAAGCAATCATGGCTACCCCAGAGCTTGAAACTGAAGCAGTCAATAAGACCCTTAACTCATACGGTGATGTCATAGCCAGAATTGCAGGTGTCCGATAATGGCAGAGAACAAGAATCCAGATATTGGCAAACTCGTAGCCGATGCCGTAGCCAATGCTAATGCTGCTAAGGCGGCTCGTGAAGATGCAAAGCGTAAAGCCAATGAGATCAAGGCTAAGAACGATGCAGAACTTCGAGTAAAGACAACTGCACAAAATCGTATTAAGTATGCTGAAGGTCTTCAAGGATCAATCGATAACGATCTATTTGTTATCAAGCAACTTCTCCGCAAACAGGAGACACAAGAATTATCTACTGCCGATCTTCGTGACTTGCAGTATTACGCCAAGCGTTATCAATCAACAGTAGATGCACAGACAAAGGCTTATCAAGAAGCCAAAGACCTTGCTGCTGGAAAGTATCAAGTAGATGCACAAGGCAAGCTCACCACTAAGAGTGGTGCAACCGTTGGGTCTGACACAGAAGACTCAGATGGCGATGGCATCCCAAACATCAAAGACAATCTTCCTAACTACCCAAACCCTAACCAAGCAACTGGCAAGGTAGGTTCACAGGGAACTGCTGCACAAGAAGCAGGTGCAACTGGTGGTAATACTGGAGGCAATACTGGTGGAAACACCGGAGGTAACAAGGGTGGCAACACAGGTGGAACTGGTGGCGGTGGAGATAAATACACCGGAACAGGAACTGCTGAGAAGCCATACCTAAAAAACGGTAAGCCATTCACAGGATCTGCCAATGGTAAGAATTACCAAAACGGAATTATAGTAGATGCAAATGCATTGACAGCAGATCAACAAGCAAAGCTTGGTGAATACGGTAGCAAGTACCTTATCGATTACTTTAAGGACAACTACCCAGACATCTATAAGAAGCTTGTTAGCATGGCTCGTACAGGTGAGTCTGCTGCAAATGTCGAGGCTTATCTTTCAGGTACCGCTTGGGCTAAGGATGTAAATCAAAGAGCATTTGCTCTCATCGGTGCAGCCGAACTTGCTAACGGCGTAAAGCTCGATCAAGCAACTAAAGATCAGTACCGAGATCAGTACCTTGCCAAAGTCAAGAGCATGGATGAGATCAAGTACGACATTGGTCTTAAGACTATTGCTCAGTTCCAGTTGGATACAGTTAAGCCAGATATTGCTAACTCAATCCGTGCAGGAAATACTTTTGCTCAGGCAGCGGCAGATTACATCGACATCTACCGTAAGAACCTTGAGATTGCTGCATCTGCATTCAAGGTAGATGATAAGCAATTCCAGACACTTCTTATCAGTTCATCTAACATCAGCGACTTTGAGAAGAAGCTTCGCCGTACAGACCAGTACCTATCTCAGCCTAAAGTCCAGCAACAGATCAACTCAAACAAGATTATGGTTACTACTAAGTACCGTCAGTTTGGATTGAAACTTACTGCTGAGGCAGCAGATGCACTTGCTAAGAATGTTTTCCTTGGAGATACATCTAACGAACAGATTGATGAGAACCTTCGCCAAGAAGCGGTTAAGTTGTTCCCAGCATTCCGTGATCGTATCCTCAACGGAGAGTCTCCACTATCAATCGCAAGCCCATACATTGGGGCAATCTCTCGTATCCTAGAAATCCCAGAAGGCTCATTGGATCTTGAGGATCCAACAGTCCGTAAGGCGATGATTGGTGCAACTACAACTGTAGGAGATAAGACAACATCGACTGTTACTCCATTGTGGCAGTTCGAGCAAGACCTATACAAGGACAGCCGTTGGCAATACACAGCCAACGCAAGAGCTAAGGCTGACAGCATTCTCGTAGATGTCGGTTCAAGATTCGGAGTGATTCCATAATGGCAGAAAAAGTAACGGCTAAGTCCGGAGATACCCTTTCCGGTATTGCAAAGGCCAATGGCACTACTGTTGCCCAGATCCTTGCCGATAACCCAACACTTGCAGCTCGAGCAGCAGCAGGACAAACAGTTCTCTTTAGTGGAACTAAAGTAAACATTACTGCTCCACAGACAGCAACCAACCCTTATGCTGCCGCAACATCAGGCCCAGCCGCAGGTGCAGGTACAAATGTAGGAACAGCAAGCAGTCCAATAAGTGAAGCATCACAAGCACTTCAAAGACTTACATCTGGTCAAACATTATCAGATGCTGACAAGAAGATTCTTGGTATGAGTAACACCGGTGTAGCATCTAGTGATACAACAGGAATTACGGAGAATCCACCTGCCGGTGGAAAGAAAGAAGTATCTCGTAAAGATAACGGTGATGGAACATTTACCGTTACATACGATGATGGAACTACTGAAATAATTGGCACAAAGACTGCAACTGGTAAGAAGATTGTTCGTCAATACTTCTCAGGATCTGGTGCAGCTCGTGTTCAGATTACTGAGTATGACGATGGAACTAAGGACACAATCCCTGCCCCTGAGCAACCAGCAGGTATGTCAGCAGAAGATGTTAATGCAGCTATTCAGAAGGCTATTGCTGCACAGAATGCAGAATTCCAGAAGATGCTTGCTGCACAACAGAAAGCATTGGAGACTGCAAAGGCAGAGCAGGTTGCAGCCCAGCGTAAGTCAGCATTCGACATCATTCGTGAGAAGTTTACAGCAATGGGTATCAAGGAGGTCGGTGACGACATTGCAGCAATCTTTGCTGGCAAAGGCGTAGATCGCTTTGGTAAGGCATTCGATGAGATTCCTACAACCTCAGAAGGTTTCTACCTTCAGTTGATTAACACCAAGTCTTACTATGATCGATTCGGTAGCGTTAATGAGGCTCGTCTCAAGGCTGGCTATAAGGCACTAGATGAGAAGACAATCGTTGGCATGGAAGATGAATACCAGAAGGTATTGACTTCATACAATATGCCAGCAGGTTTCTACGATCAGACACAAGACTTCCAGATGTTCCTAAAGAACAATCTAACAAATGTCGATGTAGCAAATGTTATTCAGGCATACCGTGACTTTGTTCAGACAGGTACAGATTCCAATGTTCGTAAGCAACTTAAGGATCTATACGGTATCGGTGATGAGGCCATTGCTGCATACATGATTGATCCAGCAAAGGGTCAGTCAATCCTTGAGAACATTGCTGGCAAGAACATGAATACAGCAGCAGCTCTTATCGAAGGACTTACAGCAGAAGAAGCACAGATGGCTCAGGCCTACGGTGCAGGATCTCTTGGTTATGGAACACAACGCCAGAAGTATTCACAGGTACAGCGTGAACTCCAGACAACTGGAAACCTTGCTGCTATCTACGGTGAGAACTTCGGAGCCAAGGAAGCAATCGCTGCCGAATTCGGTGGAGATGTCCAAGCACAGGCTCAAGCAGCTCGTATCAAGGCAACCGGTCAAGCAGCGTTCGGTGGAACTAGCGGTATCGGTAGAACAGCATTGAAGACTAAAGCAATTTAGTTAACAGGGTGATTGGCAATCATCCGGGTTCGAGACCCGGACACCCACTCCATCTCTAGAAATGCCGGAACCTGAGATGAGTATAAACCCGGAAGTTGGAGCCAATGCATTTCCCCGACTGCATTGTGGCCAGCGACTAACATGAAAAGGGAGTAGGACAAATGTCCAATTTCGAACTAGATGAGGATGAATTCGAATTCGATTCGAATGATGTTCTCGGTCAACTACGCAAGGCCAATAAGGCAAAAGAAAAGCAACTGAAAGAAATTCAGGAGGAGCTGGCAAATTTGCGTAAAGAAAAAAGAGAGAGAACTATCTCTGAAGTCCTCACAGCTCGAGGAGTGAATCCGAAGATTTCGGCCTTCATTCCACAGGACATCGACCTCACGGAGGAATCGTTGTCGTCATGGCTTACTGAATACGGTGATGTATTCGGTGTGTCACAACCAAACCAACCAAACTCAGCGATACCAGAAGGTTTCGTAGATAATTACCAAAAGGCTCAATCAACTATTGACAGCGGCATTAGTGCTGATCGTGAACAGATGATTAACGCCCAGATGGCTGAAGCCGCTGCAAAGGGGCCAGAAGCACTCAAGCAATTATTTTCAGAACTAGGTAAGGCTGGGTACTAACTCAGAAAGGCGGTAGCCATAAATGGCAACCACTCAAATCTCTGGTGTTGGCAACTTAGTAGTCAATGCATATGACACATATGTAAGAGCTGCACTCCGCTCACTTCCTGTCATGCGTTCAGTTGCTGATGTTCGACCAGTTGCACTTACCAACCCGGGAACTACTCTCAAGTTTGCGGTTTACGCTAACTTGGCAGCAGCCACCACAGCATTAACTGAAACATCCGATGTAACACCAGTTGCATTGGCAAACCCATCACAGGTAACAGTTACTGTTACTGAATACGGTAATGCTGTCGAGCAGACAGAGAAGGTAAACCTAGCTTCCTTCTCATCTATCGACACCATGATCGGTGATGCAATCGCTTACAACGCTGCTGATACATTGGATCAGCTTGTTGCTACAGCACTTACATCTGGAACAGTAGTTAAGTACGGTGGAAGCCGTACATCAACAGCTACTCTTACAGCTACAGATGTTCTTTCAACAACAATGCTTCGCAAGGCACAGACAACACTTCTTGAGTCAAACGCTCAGCCTCGTGTTGGTGACCTTTACACATTGTTCATCCACCCACGCCAAGCTTTCGACCTTCGTGCCGAGACTGGCTCAGGCGGATTTGTGGACATCCACAAGTACACAACTGAAAATGTTGGAAACCTATTGACAGGCACCATCGGTGTTCTTGAAGGCTTCCAAGTTGTTCAGACATCTCGTGTACCTTCAGGTGCAGACGGTGCATCTTCAGCAACTGTTTACAAGGCAGTTGCAGTAGGTAAGGAAGCTCTTCTTGAGGCTAATGTCTACGATGTACAAACAGTCGTAGCACCTCAGATTGACATCCTTCGCCGTAAGTCAGCACTCGGCTGGAAGTACTTCGGCGGCTGGGGCATCTTCCGTGATGCAGCAGTTGTTCGTTTGGAAACAGGCGGATCTGCTCTCTAAGAGAGCTTTAGTTGAGGGGGGTGGGGCAACCTGCCCCCCTCTCTATCAAAAGGAGAATCATGGCAAGTTATACATTTTACCCACCGCAGGTAATGGAAGGTTATCCATTAGCAGACAAGTGGTGGCGTAGAGTCGTATCCCAGCGAGGGGTTGCTGTGCTTATCAATGATGGTGTTCTGTCTCTATCTCGAGCAGTAACCGAAGATGAACTTAACGAATATGATTATGTGTTCCTCGGTGGGCGAGGTCACATCGTGAATGAAGCCACGAAAGATATTCTTGTAGCTCAAGGATTTCCAATCAGGACTCAGGCTCAAGCCGACTCCGATTCGAATATAGCCCATAATGGATTTTTGGTGGAGATAGTTTAATGGGATGCAGAACAGGTTGCCCAACACAGGATCATAAGAACTGGGGAGAATGTCTCCGTCAGTCAGGTCTACAAGTAAATACAGGCGATGCCAACAGTTCTCGTTTAATGTCTCAGAAAAAATGGGATGCAGAACTAAATGCATACAAGTCAGCAATCGATCAAGGTATCGAGCCAGCGACTACAAACATGAAGGATATTCGTGGTGCAGTTGAGTTGAGCAATATAGCCGGTAAGGCGTTCGACTCAAGCACTAACTCATTTAAGGACTGACATGACAACCATCATCGGGATTCAAGGTAAAGGCTGGGCTTTAGTAGCAGCCGAATCTCTGATAGTCGGTGGGGATCAGAAGTTCGTTGCTACCGGTATGGACAAGGTAGTTGAGAAAGGTGAGTATGTCTTCGCCTTTGCTGGCGATGCAATCGCCGGTGACATAGCGTTACATAGTTGGAACGCTCCTAAGATTCCTCGAGGTGTGAACCTCGATAAGTTTATGATGACAGACATATTGCCATCATTAAAACAAGCGTATGCCGATTATGGATACGACCCAGCACCTAAGACTGCTGATAATGATCCAAAGGATGGGGCTGGATTTGATGCCCTACTTTGTATCAAAGGAAAGATTTACCAGATTGACAATGATTTCTCTTGGGTAAGAGATGATCGTGGAATCTATGGGATTGGATCCGGTGGATCCTATGCACTCGGTTCGTTGGCCAGAGCAACACTATCTCCAACGAATACCAGAACAGCAGCTAATGAAGCTCGTAAGGCAATAGAGATTTCCATCTCGTTTGATATAAACAGCGGTGGAAAAGTCAAGGTCATAACTCAGAGGGAGAAGCAAATGTCAGTTAAAGGTGAGAAGTACAAGTCAGCCGCCATGAAGAAGAAGCACGAAAAGATGGAAGGCAAGAAGGAAAAGATGATGGAGTATGGCCCAAAGAAGAAGGCCATGCCTAAGAAAATGGGCAAGAAGAAGTAATGCAGAAGCAAGCAAAAGTTAAGAAGGTTATGAAGGAGTTCAAAACAGGAACCCTTCACTCCGGTAAGAAAGGCCCTGTAGTTAAGAGCCGCAAGCAAGCAGTCGCTATTGCGATGTCAGAGGCAGGAATGTCCAAGAAGGGCAAGAAGAGTGGCGGAAAGAAAAAGTAAAGCAGACCCTCGCCTAAAGGCAGCAGGTGTCTCTGGCTTTAACAAGCCAAAGAAAACTCCATCACACCCAACGAAGTCTCATGTTGTAGTTGCAAAGGTTGGAGACAAGGTGAAGACAATTCGCTTTGGGCAACAGGGTGTAACTGGCGATAAGAAGCCAACAGCACGACAGGCATCATTCAAAGCTCGTCATGCTAAGAACATTGCTAAAGGAAAAATGTCAGCAGCATATTGGGCAGATAAGGTGAAGTGGTGAAGAAGAAAGCATTCTGGGATACAAAGAACCCTAAGAAGAAGTCAACACCACTTACACCTGCTCAGAAGACAAAGGCTAAGGCTATGGCTAAGAAAGCCGGAAGACCTTATCCAAACCTTGTAGACAATGCAGCAGCGGCAAGAAAGAAGAAGGGTAAGTAATGGCAACAGGCACTAACGGAAGTACACTTAAGGCGGAACTTAATCGCCTTGCTAATGGTGGCACCTACCCAAGTATCCAGTCATATGTAGGCATGGCGAAAGCTGCTAACACTTGGGCTGGAACTACAGGACTAGATCTAGTTGGTGCCTTAAATGTCAAAGCTGGTAACACCCGACCTAATTACAAAGACCTTCGTGGTGTCTGCAACCAACTAGGCGGAACTACAGATAAGGCTCCAGCAGCGGCCTTGAGAGCGGTGAGTTCATGACAACAACTTTTAACGGACTTGTAGAACGAGTCCTCGGACAGATCCAGAGCTATGGCTCACAGCAGGAGACTGCTACTTGGATCAACCAATCTGGCGGTATCGCCAGCACAACAGCCACATCCTTTGTAGTCAATGAGACTGCCCAGATGGGTCGTGGTCTTATCGAGGTTGGCGATGAGCTTATGTATGTAGATCGTACAGACAACCTAACCAAGCAGGTCTACCTTGCCCCTTGGGGTAGGGGTTTTAGAGGCACCACAGCCTCTACAGCGGCCAATGAGACCAAGGTTGTGATTGCACCTCAGTACCCACGATTCATGGTCAAACAAGCCATTAACGACACAATTCAGGCTGTCTATCCAGAACTCTTTGGAGTAGGCACCCACACCTTTAGTTTTAACTCAGCCGTGACTACCTACTCACTACCGGCTGCTGCCGACTATGTACTTAATGTGAAGTGGCAGACTATTGGCTCAACCAAGGAATGGCTCAATGTCAAGCGATATGACACAGACAAGACAGCCAATACTTCTAACTTTGCCAACGGCAAGTCAATCAACATCTTTGACACTATTGATCCGGGCAGAACTGTTCAGGTTATCTACGCCAAGGCTCCATCAGTACTGACCTCTGGCACAGACATCTATGAGACTGTGACTGGTCTTCCATCATCGACTATCGATGTGATTACCTATGGAGCTATTGCTCGACTTATGGTTGGCCTAGATGCTGCACGAGTACCTGCACAATCAGTAGAAGCAGACATGATGGATCAGTCAAAGCCTCTTGGCTCTGCAACATCTACTGCTCGTTTCTATCTTGGTTTATACCAGCAACGACTACAACAAGAAGCTGCTGGACTACGAGATCTTTATCCACCACGACTCCACTATACGAGGTAACCAATGGCCCAAAAGAGATACTACGCCTCAACAGCAAAACAGGCATCGCTATCAACTGCAATCGATAGTGTTGTCCAATCAATCACACTTGACTTGGTTACTGGTTTTCCAAGCAACTACCCTTACACCTTGGTTATCGATCCAGATACCAACAAGGAAGAGTTAATCAGCGTTACCTCATCCGGTGGTGGAACCACACTCAATGTAACTCGTGGTGCAGACTCGACTTCCAATGTGGCTCACTCCGCAGGAGCTACGGTTCGCCATGTTGTTTCTGGTCAGGACTTCAATGAGTTCTCTGCTCACATTGGATCAGTAGCGACACCAACCACAGCAGGTGTTCACGGTGTAACCGGCGATGTCGTAGGCACATCTGATACTCAAACACTTACTGGCAAGACTCTTACATCTCCAATCATCGATGGTTCAGGAATCATCTTTGAAGGTGCAACTGCCGATGCTTATGAGACTACCCTTACAGTCACAGATCCAACAGCAGATCGAACAATCACTCTGCCTAACGCAACCGGTACAGTAACTCTTGATGGGGTAGCATCTACCCTTACATCAAAGACAATCACAAGCGGAACCTTGGGTTCCGATCTTGCTGCTGGTGGTTACAAGGTAACTGGTCTTGCAACTCCATCATCTAATACAGATGCTGCTACCAAGGCTTATGTAGATACTCAAGTTTCAAACCTTGTCGATGCAGCACCGGGTGCTTTGGATACCCTCAATGAACTAGCTGCTGCCATCAACGATGATGCTAACTTCTCAACCACAGTAACCAACTCTATTGCTACAAAGGTAGCAAAGGCTGGCGACTCAATGACTGGTGCATTGTCGATGGGTAATAACAAGATTACAGATCTTGCTACACCTACATCATCTACTGATGCAACCAATAAGTCATACATCGATACTCTTTACGGATCGACTACATCGGCTGCTGCCTCAGCAACATCTGCTGCTAACTCAGCATCTGCCGCATCTACATCAGCATCTAGTGCTTCGACATCAGCTTCATCGGCTGCTACCTCTGCTTCATCAGCAGCAACAAGTGCTTCATCTGCGGCTACATCTGCTACCTCTGCCGCATCTAGTTACTCATCAGTAATTGGTTTGACTGGTGCTGGCATTGTCCGTGATATGGGATCTATTACAGATGCCGATACTACATCGACTACCTACATCAACATTGCAACTATCGCTGCATCAGCAGCAACTTCTGCTACAAGTGCAGCAACTTCTGCAAGTTCAGCTTCTACTTCTGCTACATCTGCTGCCAACTCGGCAACAGCGGCAGCAACATCTGCATCTAGTGCAAGCACTTCAGCATCTAGTGCAGCAACATCTGCTACATCCGCTGCTAACTCAGCAGCGTTGCTTGGTTCTGCAATTCTTGCAACCATTGCAGATGCAAAAGGTGATCTAATTGTTGCATCAGCAGCAGACACAGTAACTCGTTTAGCGGTAGGTACAGATGGTTATCTTCTTACTGCATCATCTACTGCAACTAATGGCATTACTTGGGCAGCAGCTCCAGTAAGCCTTCCATCCCAGACTGGTAACTCTGGAAAGTATTTAACAACTAATGGATCGACAGCATCATGGGCAACCATCACTACCGACCCATTGACAGATATATTCATGATGATGGGAGCATAAGATGCCTAGTTCATTTGCAGTTCAACACCGTAGAGGTACAACAGCACAGCACTCTACATTTACAGGCTTGAACGGTGAGATAACAATCGATACCGACAAGAAAACCATTGTGGTTCACGATGGTTCAACGGCTGGTGGAATACCATTAGCCAAAGCATCAGAAGTCACCGCAGGTGGCTTAGATCCGTTTCTACTCATGGGAGCATAAAACATGGCATACAAAGTACTGGGTCGTAAGGCAGCCGCTGCAACAACTGCGGAAGAACTTTACGCAACACCTTCATCTTCAGCAGCAGTAGTATCAACTATTGTTGTTTGCAATCGTGCATCATCTGCACGAACATATCGTTTGGCTGTAAAGCCAACATCAGGAACAACTCTTGCTACAGATCATTACCTTGCATACGATGTAACAGTCGCAGCTAATGACTCAGTAGCACTTACACTTGGAATTACACTTGCAGCAGGTAATGTGATCGTTACCTATGCATCCGCTGCTGATCTTACATTCACAGCATTTGGTTCTGAATTAGCCGCTTAATTAACTGAAGGGCATTATCCACCATGGCAATTTCTAAATTTAGTAAATCTCAACTTGGTAGTGGTATTAGAAAATATCCAACTATGGTTGGAGTTGACCCTTCTGCACCAACACTTGAGTATTTAGTTATTGCAGGTGGTGGTGGTGGAGTTGGCAAAAGAAATGGAAACTGGGAAGGTGCCGGAGGTGGTGGTGCTGGAGGTTACCGTTGTAATGTTTCTGGAGAAAACTCTGGTGGTGGATTGTCAGCAGAACAATCTATTTATATAACAACAGGAACAACTTATACCATTGTTGTTGGTGCAGGTGGAGCTGGATATGCTCCAACTTTAGGCCCAGATCGATGGGGGAATGATGGCTCACCATCATCAATAACTGGAACTGGTATTACTGCCATTGTTTCAAGTGGTGGTGGAAGTGGTGCAGGTGATGGTTCAGCAGGTCGCCTTGGTGGTTCTGGTGGTGGTGGCGGTGGCTCTAATGGAGCTGGTGCTGTTGCTGTTTATGGACAAGGTTATGCAGGTGCAACTGCTACTGGCGGTGGATATTCTGGTGGAGGCGGTGGAGCTGGAGCCGCAGGAACTTCAGTTTCAGGCGGTGGAGTCGGCGGTGCTGGTGTTTCATCATCAATTACAGGTTCATCTGTAACTCGTGGTGGTGGTGGTGGAGGCGGTGCTTACAACACAGGATCAGGCGGTGCAGGTGGTTCTGGTGGTGGCGGAGGTGGAACCAAAGACACTACTGGTGGAAATGGAAGTGCTAACACAGGCGGCGGTGGTGGTGGAGTCGGTGGACAAAGTGCAACTAGCGGAAATGTTGCAGGTGGCAACGGTGGAAGCGGTGTTGTAATTGTTCGATCAACTATTGCTGCTGCATCAACAACAGGATCACCTACTGCAACTACTTCAGGTTCTTATTATATCTACACATTTAATGCCGATGGGAGTATCACTTACTAATGGCAAGCAAATTATTTTCAGGCTCATCCATTAAAAATGGATTAAAAGCTTCTGTATTCAAAGGAATCTCTTCATCAGCACCTACACCAACTGGCATATCTGTTCAATACTTAGTTATTGCTGGTGGAGGTGGAGGTGCATACGATAACGGCGGAGGCGGTGGAGCTGGCGGCTATCGTTGTAATGTTACAGGTGAAACCTCTGGTAGAGGATCTAATGCTGAAGAAGCTTTGTATCTAACAGCAGGAACTACATACACAGTTTCAGTAGGTGCAGGTGGTGGAGGTACATCACCAAATGGTGGTGTTATTGACAATACAGATGGAACTCAATCTTATATAGCAGGAGCAGGTATTACTCCTATTGTTTCTGTTGGTGGTGGAAAAGGTGCAAGGTATTACTGGAACGCTGGTCGTGGTGGTTCTGGTGGTGGTATGCATAGATCTAATGCAAATGGAATTAGTAATAAAGGTGCAGGTTTAACTGCTCAAGGTTATGGTGGCGGAGATGGTTACGGCAATGCCGTTGGTGGCGGCGGCGGTGGAGCAGGAGCTGCTGGAGGAAACGCTACTGCAAGCATTGGCGGTTCAGGTGGAAATGGTTTAGCAAGCAGCATTACAGGTTCTTCAGTAACAAGAGCTGGTGGTGGTGGAGGTGGTCAAGAAGGTGGTGGATCAACTTCAGCACCCGGAGGTTCCGGCGGTGGCGGAGCTGGTGGTGCAAGAAGTGGAACTACTGCCGGAGGAGATGGCACAGCTAACACAGGTGGCGGTGGCGGAGGTACTGAGTATGCTTCCTCATCTACAGTATCTGGTAACGGAGGAAGTGGAGTAGTCATAATTCGTGCAACACAAGCTGCTTCATCTACTACAGGTTCACCAACTGCAACGACATCTGGATCTTGGTATATATATACATTTAATGGTTCAGGTTCAATAACTTACTAAGGGGTAATCATGGCACATTTTGCAAAACTAGATGATAACAACATTGTCACAGAAGTTCATGTTGTTAACAACGATGTGATTACAGTAGATGGTGTTGAATCAGAGCAAGCAGGAATTGATTTCCTGACTAATCTATTTGGACATTCAAACTGGAAACAAACATCATATAACGGATCAATTCGTAAAAGATATTGCGGTATTGGTTATTCATACAATTCAGAGTTAGATATGTTTATACCACCAAAACCACACAAGTCTTGGACTCTAGATTCTAATGGAGACTGGCAAGCACCAGTTGCTTACCCTACAGATGGCAATCGTTATGACTGGGATGAAAACAATCAGTCATGGATTGAACATATTTAATAACTTTTATTTCTATCCCAAGGAGTCGGCGTGGTATTAAAGCAGTCTAAATCCCCAGACATTACCGAGACAGTTATCCTCGACCTAACAGGTCGAAGCTCTCAATACTACGATCCAAACACTTATGCTTTTGATGTGGCTATTGCTGGCTTGCCATTCTTGCTGAATGTCAATGACACAACTCCGTACCGTAGATCTACTGCACGATGGAAGTATGAGCGTGTTGACCAAGCTCGTGAGCCAGGTGAGCAGACTCTTGACTCTGGTCTATGGGTTCGATCTCAAACATCATTCCATCTTGGTGAAGGTATCCGTTATCAGGAAGCATTAGAAGGTAACGCAGAACAACTACGCTTCCGCTACTACACAGGCACCGGCATCGATCCTTGGACTCCCGGTGAGATCTCTCTTCTCAAGAAGACAACCAAGTTGTACCCACCAGCAACTAACTCATCCAACAAAGTAATCTCACTACCTGCAACTATTAGTGGTACAGATTATGTACTACACATTGATTGTGCAGCAGCTTCAGGATCAGCAGTTCGAGTAGCCAAAGTTACAGCAGGTGGCACAGCTACTACTCTTGTACTTGGATCTGCTTTATCTGCTGAAATCCTTGCAGCCGAGACTGACGGTACATCTTTGGTGCTTGTCACAGCAACCAACATCTACGACTATGACCTAACGGCAGCAAGCCCTACCCTTCACAATCACTACTCAATCAATACAGCCAACGCTACATCTGCCACTATCAAGTATGTAAAGAATCGTTTCATGCTTGGTATCAGTTATGTAACAGGTACTTCACCTATTGCTGCTGTGTACGAACTCTTGTTCTCATCTCATGGAACCACTACAAACCTTTCAACAGTAAGTGCTGTTGCTAACACAACCACAGTACCTATTGGTTGGATCTGGTCTAGCATTGCAGAAGGTCGTGGTGCAATCTATGTAGCAGGTTACGCTGGTGATAAGTCTGCAATTTTTAGAATTCAGCCAGACTCAAGTGGTGCATTAGGAGCTGCTGTATCTGTAGCAGACATCCCTCGAGGAGAGACTGTTCGATCTCTATTTGGATACCTTGGCACCTACCTTGCTATTGGTACATCTCGTGGTGTTCGTGTAGCTGCTATCGCTGACGATGCCACCATCGTCTATGGCCCATTGATCTTTAACACAACCAACCCAGTTCTCGCCTTTGCGGCTCGAGACTCTTACATCTATGCAGGTGTTAAGGCTGGCATCGGTGGTGCATCAGGTATCTATCGCATCTATCTAGGTCAGTTACTCGATGATGGTTCATACCCATACTCCACAGATATTGTGGCATCCGGTACTACCGGAGCAGTAGATGCAATGGGATTCTTCCCAACATCTGCCCAATTATTCTTCTCTGTGTACGGTAGCGGCACATGGCTACAACACGCTACAGATCTTGTCGAAGAAGGAACCCTGACAACTGCAACAGTTAACTGGGGAACTCTCGAGAAGAAAGCATGGAAGCGTGTTCGTGTAGAAACAGATACCCTTCAAGGAAACATCGAAGTCTATGCCGATGCCATTGAAGGCCGTACTCAGATCACAACTCTTACAACTAACAACGCATACAACACAGACTTTGACTTGTCTGCTGCGTACCCAACTACTCAGGTCAATGGCCAGTTAGCCTTTACCTTGTATCGCAATACATCAGATGCAACCAAGGGTGCAAAACTTAAGGGTTATGCAATCAAGGCTATTCCTAGCCCTACTCGATCAAGACTTATTCAACTCCCATTGATGTGTTACGACTTTGAAACAGATCGTAGAGATGTCCGACTAGGCACATTAGGTGGGGCCAAGCTACGACTATCTGCACTTGAAACTATTGAGTCTTTGGGTGCAACCGTGCTTGTGCAGGACTTTACATCCGGTGAGAACTTTGATGCTGTTATCGAAGAGATTGCCTTTACCAGAATGACACCACCTTCTCGTACCTATGAGAACTTTGGTGGAATCATTACCATTACTATGAGAACGGTAGTTTAATGTCAGCAGTTGATTGGGCAGGATTGATTGTTGCTGTTATGACAGTAACGGCAGGATTTGTTGGGGCAGTACGGTGGTTAGTTATGCACTACCTAGCTGAGCTTAAACCCAATGGCGGCTCAAGCCTCAAGGATCAGGTCAATGCCCTACAAGTAAAGGTAGACTTGATCTATGACCTCATCACAGCAAAGCGGAAGTAACTACCCTAACTGGTTTAACATTTATGCCAAGGATTATTTCATCCGGCATCTACAGGAATTCAAGGGTAAAGAAAACCTAGCTTTTTTACAGATAGGCGTGTTCACCGGTGATGCAAGTGTGTGGCTATTAGAGAACATACTTACTGGCGAAGGTTCTGTACTTGTCGATGTAGATACATGGCAGGGATCTGATGAGAAGGTTCATCATGAGATGGATTTCTCTGATGTTGAAAGAACTTACGACAATAAGTTAGAAGGCTACGACAATGTAGCCAAGTGCAAGATGAATAGCATTGAATTCCTTGCTACTACTGACGATAAAGATTATTACGACTTCATATACATCGATGGAGACCATACAGCAGAGGCTGTATTTAGAGATGCCAGCCTAGCTTGGAGAGCATTAAAGCCCGGCGGCATCATGGCATTCGATGATTATCTATGGGAGTTACAACTCCCTATCAACCTTAGACCACAAGCGGCCATCGATCTATTCCTCACCTTGATGAAGGATCACATAACTTTATTAGGAAGCGGTTCCCAAGTATGGATAAGAAAAGAGTACGAAACCTCTTAGCAGTATTCTTCTTAGTAACAGGAACATCACTCTGGTTTATACCAGCATCACACGCAGTAAGCACAGGGCCAGCAACAATTACTTGTGCAAAGTCAGATGGAACACAACAAACATTTAATGTTCAATGGGATAACAGCAACTCTTACTTCAATGGTAAGGGTGATATTGCTAGGTTGTTCTGTGAAGGTGGACACGCAGGTAATCAGTTTACAATCTTTGTATCAACATCAGTAGCTGATGGGCCACTTCGTTATTACAACGGAGTTATGCCTGATCCAACTCCTGCTCCCCAACCAACTCCGTCTCCGACTCCGGAACCAGTTCCATCTCCGAGTCCAACAGAGACTCCAACTGCGACTTCAACTCCTTCTCCCGAGCCAACGCCAGAGCCAACTCCTTCACCAAGTCCTGCTCCGACTCCCGAACAGAGTCCAAGTCCTGTGCCAACTCCTTCAACGACTCCTGCGACTGAGCCAAGCCCGACTCCAACTCCTGAAGCTTCCGCTTCTGCGGAGCCGACCCCTGAACCAAGCCCACAACCCAGCCCGACAGAAACCCAAACATCAGAGCCAACGCCACAGCCATCTGTTGATCCATCTCCTACACCCTCTCCTGAAAC
>Ga0208546_1000319_pt1 | contig 18936 bp, 7 predicted proteins | sample DEB19_08_DNA_4_FD_184528 | JGI IMG/M metagenome (GOLD analysis project Ga0208546, IMG submission 184528) | Aqueous microbial communities from the Delaware River and Bay under freshwater to marine salinity gradient to study organic matter... | ecosystem: Environmental > Aquatic > Marine > Coastal ...
GGTACCGCCATAACAAAAGCCAACTTAAAGTCGGGCTTTACTTTTCTTAGATATGAAGCAGTAGCGCCAAGAGTTCCCAGAAAAGATGGCAATTTATTGGTTCCTAATAAGAGCGAGGGCGCAGTATTTGGCATTGAGATGAGGAGTGAAGGGAGTTGAATCAATCCCCCGCCACCCGCAATGGAGTCAACAAAGCCCGCAAAACCTGAAGCTAACACTAGAAAAATAATTACTTCGAGTGAGATCTCCACGTCAGAAATTTAGCCAATGAGCTTCACAAGATGTGAAACTACGTCACCAACAGGAAGTTCTGACTTCTCGTTAGATTTACGGATACGAAATTCCACTTTTCCATCTTGAAGACCCTTGCCGACAATCACTATGTAAGGATTTCCGATTAGTTCGGCATCTTTAAATTTCACTCCTGGGCTTGAGTCACGACGATCATCAAGCATGACGGAAATTCCTTTGTTTTCTAGTTCTATTGCAATCTTTTCTGCAACGCTAAAAGGTTCATCGTCTTTGCCAGTTGCAACAATATGAACCTTCGCTGGCGCTATCTCTTCAGGCCAGACAATTCCGATTTCATCATGGGATTGCTCAACAATGGCTGCGACTGCACGTGATACGCCTATCCCGTAAGAGCCCATGGTTACGACGCGTGATTTACCTTCTTTATCAAGAACAGTGAGATCAAGAGCCTCAGCGTATTTGCGACCAAGTTGGAATATATGTCCGATTTCCACCGCACGATCAATGATGACCGCCGTTGAACATGATGGACAAGAATCTCCTTCGCGGACTTCAGCTGCCTCAATAAATCCATCTACATTGAAATCACGTCCATGCGTTACATAACGCATGTGCTTATTCTTCTGATTTGCGCCAGTGACCCAATGTGAACCAAGTTGTATACGAGGATCGGCATAAAGTTTAAGTCCAAATTTCTTAGCATCTTGTGGGCCAACATAACCCTTCACAAGTTCAGGCCGTTTTGCAAAATCAGCATCTTCAAATAAACGCAGATCCTTTACACCGATTAAATTAGCTTCGACACGCTTTAAATCTACTTCGCGATCGCCAGGCACTAATACTGAGATGGGATGGCCATCGGCCATCAGCAGAACATTCTTTAAAGTATCACTGGCAGAAATTCCAGCGGAGTACTTACTATTCATGACCTCAACCAAGGTATCAATAGTGGGAGTGTCCGGGGTATCGAGAATTTCCATCGCAGGTGGGTTACCAAAGTCTTTGTTCTCAATCTTTGTTGTCATCGCTTCAACATTTGCGGCATATCCACACTTAGGACAGAGAACGTAGGTATCTTCACCAGTACTACATGGCGCAAGGAACTCTTCAGATTTTGAACCGCCCATCGCTCCTGACATTGCAGAAACGATATTAAATTTCAAACCAAGGCGATTAAAAGTGGTGATGTAAGCGTCGCGATGCTTTTGATAGGAATCTTCAAGCCCAGCTTCATCAAGATCGAAAGAGTACGAATCTTTCATCACAAATTCCCTACCTCGGATAATTCCGCTGCGGGGGCGAGCTTCATCTCGATATTTAGTTTGAATTTGATAGATAGACAGTGGCAAGTCCTTGTATGAGGAGTACTCGCCTTTCACCATCAAGGTAAACATTTCCTCATGAGTTGGGCCTAATAAATAGTCGCTGCCTTTTCTATCCTGCAACCTAAATAGCGCTGGACCATATTCTTCCCAGCGGTTTGTCTTCTCATAAGGATCTTTAGGCAGAAGTGCAGGAAAGTGCACTTCTTGGAAACCTGCACGATCCATCTCTTCACGGATAACACGTTCTACATTACGCAGCGCAATTACTCCAAGTGGAAGCCAGGAAAAGATTCCTGCGGCAATAGGGCGCACATAGCCTGCGCGAACTAAAAGTTTGTGGCTTGCAACTGAGGCATCTGATGGGTCATCTCGCAAGGTGCGTAGAAAGAGAGATGACATCCGCAACATGCGGCGTAGCCTAGCGAATTACTTAACGTTTACTGTCGGTTCGCCTGAGGCGACACCGGCGGCTTCCATTTCTTCTGCAAGACGCATCGCTTCTTCAATCAAAGTTTCAACAATCTGCGCTTCTGGAACTGTCTTAATGACTTCGCCTTTAACAAAGATCTGGCCCTTGCCATTTCCAGATGCAACACCGAGGTCAGCTTCGCGCGCCTCTCCAGGTCCATTTACAACGCAACCCATAACTGCAACGCGGAGGGGAACTGTCATTCCCTCCAATCCTGCTTGTACCTTTTCAGCCAATGTATACACATCAACTTGAGCGCGGCCACAGGATGGACAAGAAACAATTTCAAGTTTTCTTTGACGAAGATTGAGAGATTCAAGAATTGAAATACCAACTTTCACCTCTTCTACCGGAGGCGCTGAGAGTGAGACGCGAATAGTGTCTCCAATTCCCTCTGAAAGCAGAATTCCAAAAGCTGTGGCGGACTTTATAGTGCCTTGGAAAATTGGTCCCGCTTCAGTAACGCCAAGATGCAACGGATAGTCGCACTTTGAGGCAAGGAGTCGATAAGCCTTTACCATTGTGACTGGATCGTGGTGTTTTACAGAAATTTTAATATCAGTAAAACCATGTTCTTCAAATAACCCAATCTCCCAGAGCGCTGATTCAACTAGTGCTTCTGGCGTTGCTTTTCCATACTTTGCGAGAAGTCGAGGATCTAAAGAACCTGCATTGACTCCAATTCGGATGGGAATTCCTGCGTCTCCGGCAGCTTTAGCAACTTCTTTTACTTTGTCATCAAACTGTTTGATATTTCCAGGATTTACACGAACAGCTGCGCAGCCAGCGTCGATGGCGGCAAAGATGTACTTCGGTTGGAAGTGAATGTCGGCAATAACTGGAATCTGGGATTTCTTTGCAATGTGCTTGAGAGCATCGGCATCATCTTGGCTCGGAACTGCAACGCGAACTATTTGACAACCAGATGCGGTGAGTTCGGCAATCTGTTGAAGAGTGGCATTTACGTCGGCTGTGAGAGTGGTGCACATGGATTGCACAGAGACTGGGGCATCTCCACCTACAAGGACGCTTCCAACTTTAAGTTGTTTAGATTTGCGACGAGGCGCAAGAGTGGGAAGCGGAGCTTGTGGCATTCCGAGATTGACCATGTCCGTATTCTGCCTTAAAGATTCAAATTAATCGGATTGAAGATATCGGCAAAGAGGAGCAAGAGCGTTAAGAACGCCAGCAAGATAAAGACCACCATCGTTATTGGGGTGAGTTTCTCCACATCAACGGGTCCTGGATCAGAGAGTCCTCGCGCGTGGGCAAATCGGCGACGCGCACCTTCATAGATTGCGACAGCCATATGTCCACCATCTAGCGGAAGTATCGGAAGGAGATTAAATATTCCAACGAAAATATTGAGTGATGCAACAATCAACAAAAATGTCGCAAATTTTTCAGCGGTAGTGAGGTTTCCACTAGAGACAGTTTCACCACTTACACGTGCAACACCCACAATTCCAACTAAGCCATCAGCAGTACGTTCTTCTCCAAGAAAAGTCTGGCGCATGAGAGAAGGAATTTGGGCAGGAAGTCCGAGCAACGCTTTAATCGAACCTTGAAATATCGAACCTGTCGCGCTCAGAGAAGTACCAATCGCTTTAACTGGATTTTCACGGACTAATCCAACTTCATTAATGATTCCTAAGAACCCACGCACTTCACCATCCACCGTTCGTGAGGCAGGTGTAATAGGAACAGTTACCTCAGCGCCATTGCGGAGAATCAAGAGAGTTATTTCTTTATTTGCAGAAGCTCTCAAAATTGGAGTGATATCAGCCCACTCTTTCTGATCACCGTTTATTCCGATAATGCGATCCCCAGATTTAAGACCAACAAGTTTTGCGGGTGAGATGGGATCAGCAGCAGTACATTCACTTGCAGCTGGAACGCAGTCCACAACTTTAGAAACCACAGGGAGAATCTGGGATGTTCCAACGCCTGCAAACAAAGTAAAGAGCAGGAGAATCCCAAGAACGAAGTGCAGGAACGATCCCGCCCCCAACACCACCAACTTCTTTGGAACAGTAGCCAAATAGAAAGCTCGTGGCTTCACTTCATCTGGAAGTTCTTCGCGAGGAGACATTCCAGAAATCTTGCAATAACCACCGGCGGGAATTGCCTTTAAACCAAATTCGGTTTCACCTCGAGTTGTCGACCAAATCCGCTTTCCAAATCCGAGGAAGAATTCGGTCACACGCATTCCGTATCGCTTTGCCGTTAGGTAATGGCCTAGTTCATGAACCATCACGGATGCCAACAATGCGACGATGAATGCAATAACTCCGATAATTCCCACGTCTTCTCCTACCGCTTCGCTAACGCTTCTTGCGCTACGCGTCGCGCATCATTCTCAATAGCGCTGACATCTTTCATGTCGCGAACCACAGATTGTGCTTGACCGCCCAATGTCGTAACGGTCTTTTCAATAGTATCCACAATTGCTGTGAATGGAATCTCTTCTCTCATAAATGCAGCTACGGCAACTTCATTTGCGGCGTTGTACATCGCAGCTACTGCTCCCCCAAGCGCACCACAGCGTTTCGCTAGCTCAACGGCCGGGAAACGCTCATGATCAATTGGCGCAAAGCTCCACGAATGTGCACTCTTCCAATCTATGGCCGGCATTGCCTGTGCAATTCGTTCGGGATGAGCAATCGCGTATGCGATAGGTCCCTTCATGTTTGGCGGTGAAGCTTGGGCAATTGTTGAACCGTCTTTAAATTCCACCATGGAGTGCACTACGGATTGTGGATGAATGACAGCTTCAATCTTGTTATAGGGAATATCAAATAAATAGTGAGCTTCGATAATTTCAAGACCTTTATTGACCAAGGTAGCCGAGTTAATTGTTACGACAGGTCCCATATTCCACGTTGGATGATTGAGGGCATCTGCCAATGAAACTTGAGCTAAATCTGTCACATCTCTAAATGGTCCACCACTTGCGGTGAGAATGACTTTTTCAACATCAGAAATCTTTCCTGCCATCATCGCTTGGAATAGCGCTGAGTGTTCTGAGTCAACCGGAATAATTCGATCGCGACCATGGGCCATGACTAGATCGCCGCCTGCGACAAGTGATTCCTTATTCGCTAGTGCAACTTTATTACCAACTTCTAAAGCTGCGAGCGTCGGTCCAAGTCCAATAGATCCAGTAATTCCATTTAGAACAACATCGCATGAAAGCGCTGCAATTTGTCGAGAGGATTCTGGGCCATCAATGACTTCTGTGTGAGGTAGTGCATCGCGAAGTATCGAACCATCACTGGTTGTACCGACGATAGGAACGGAGAATTTCTTGACCTGTTCGACTAAACGTTCAAGATTGTTTGCGCCCGCGCTGAGACCAACAACGCGAAATTTCGTGGGGTTTGCTGCGATAACTTCCAGTGCTTGCACCCCGATAGACCCCGTTGAGCCCAAAATCACGATATCGCGCATGTGCTCATCTTCTCAGAAATGAGCGGGATTAATCGAAAAGATAGAATGCGCCCATGACTTCAGGTGCGAATATCCCTCAGGAAAGAAAACTCGTAACTTCAATTCCCGGCCCAAAATCCCAGGAGTTGATTAAGCGTCGCTCTGAAGCAGTATCGGCCGCACTTGGCATGGCAATTCCCGTTGTCGTTGAAAAAGCTGGAGGCGGCGTGATTGTTGATGTTGATGGAAACTCCATCATTGATATGGGAGCGGGCATCGCAGTTGTAAACGTCGGAAATTCAGCGGACCGCGTTGTTAAAAATGTTCAAGCACAAGTTGAAGCATTCACACATACCTGTTTCATGATCGCTCCATATATGGGTTACATCGAAGTGTGCGAAGCGCTAAATCGTTTAACTCCAGGAACTCACAAGAAGAAATCTGCACTTTTTAATTCTGGCGCTGAAGCAGTAGAAAACGCTGTCAAGATTGCTCGTAAATTTACAAATCGCCAGGCCGTTGTCGTATTTGAACATGGTTACCACGGTCGAACAAATCTGACGATGGCGATGACAGCAAAGAACATGCCTTACAAAGATGGATTCGGTCCTTTCACTCCTGAGGTTTATCGCATGCCGATGGCATATCCATTCCGTTGTGATTCATGTTCTAGTTCATGTGAGAACTCAATTCTCGAAACCGTCATCCATAAAATTGAAAAAGAAATTGGCGCAAACAACGTCGCTTGTATTGTGATTGAACCCATCATGGGTGAAGGCGGATTTATCGTTCCTTGCAAGGGTTTCCTTCCAGGTCTCTCTAAGTTCTGCAAAGACAATGGCATTCTCTTTGTTGCAGATGAAGTCCAAACTGGATTTGCACGCACCGGCCAGATGTTTGCCTGCGAAGATGAAGGAATAATTCCTGATCTCATTACTACGGCAAAGGGAATTGCCGGTGGTCTTCCACTTGCCGGCGTTACTGGACGCGCCGATGTCATGGATGCAATCCATATGAGCGGTCTTGGCGGAACTTTCGGTGGCTCTCCTATCGCTTGCGCCGCAGCGCTTGGAGCAATTGCAACAATTGAGGAAGAAAAGCTTGTTGATCGAGCAAATCAACTCGGTGTAATCATGGGGGCCGCGCTTCAAGATATGAAGAAGAAGTATTCAATTGTCGGTGATGTTCGAGGTCGCGGTGCAATGCAAGCTATTGAATTCGTGATGCCAGGAACTAAAGATCCAAACCCCGCTGCGCTCACATCCGCTATTAAGTATTGCCAACAAAAGGGAGTATTAATTCTCTCTGCGGGAACTTATGGAAATGTAATTCGTTTACTTCCACCGCTTGTGATGCCAGAGCATCTCTTGAAAGAGGCGCTAGAAATTCTTGATGAGGCTTTAGCTCAGGCTTAATTACTTAAGCCAAGCTGCAATATCAACACCCCGCACTACCTGAACCATTAAGGCAAAGATTATGACGCCGCCAATACGGTAGACCCATCTTCCGTCTTGGCTTTTGCGCCACTCTGTATTGACACCTTGATCCATGGCATACAGATAATGGAAAACCAAACCTGGAAGCGCCATGACAACAAAGTTCCAACGCAGAAACTCTTCAGTGCTGCTAAACAATGCTTCAATAAAACTACTTACTATTACCATCACAAAAATCATGATGATTGTCTTCATCAATCCTCTTGGGAAATATAGGTTGAACTTCGGGATTCTGTCCTCTAATTTCAAAGAGGTGAACTGCGGTATGGCAAAAATTGTCGCTCCCAGAAGCAGGTTCAATGGCGAACCAGCAAAAGGTGCTGCCATCAAAACAAAGCAAAGAATCTTGAACAAAATATAGCGAACCTGTTGTGAAGCAGTACGGTCCTCAATCTGCACATATATCTCTTTTAGCCTTGATGGATAATGTCTAATCGCTAGATCTTCAAGAGAGATACGAATCAAAAGCGCTGCAGCAGTTGCCACCGCTATCTGATGGGAGTAACTGGTAATCGTCAGCTCCAATCGAGCCAAACCGCTCATCGCCTCAACCATCTTCTTAACGGCCCAGTAGGTCAGCAGTGTTGCAATCGCGTAATCAGTAACTCTCTCCCACCGATCATCATTGTTATTGGTGAAACGCCGCATTGGTCGAAATGCGCTGGCCAGAAGAGCGGGCGCAAAACAGAGCACCACTACGCCCAAGGCGGTCAACCATTCGGGTCGATTGGTGATGTTGCCTAGAAGCAAAATGGGCAGGAAGAATAAAGTGCCCGCTACAAATCCTGCGGTGGCATCAAATACCGAGATTACGATAATGCCCAAAAGCACAAACCACATAGGAGGCAAAGCTTCGAACTGCGTAGTGAATCCGGCAATTAAGCCAAGAGGAACGGCAACCATTGTGAGCAATGCCGCCCAGGAACCAAACATGGCGCGCAGAGTGTCACCATCTTGAATTATGCGAGCAATCAATGGCACACGACGCTGAACTTTGCCAATAGCATTCATGGCTATTGAGTCGGTTTTTGATGTAAATGGGGTGCGCCAGGTTCGGGACCTATCACCCCAGCCAATATCCTCTCTAACAAGCTTTAGGGCACCGGCAGAGACTGATTGCCATGACTCTTCATCATCAGATTTTTCCAACTCACTTGAGGAGTCACGTCGCGTGGTGGTTATTGCAGCCAACAGAGCGAATAGCGCTAGATGTATGCCCTTCGTCTTTTCTTTGTCTTGCAATGGATCATAACTTTTGTCATCTTTTACTGGAGTTTCTTCTTCAAAAACTAAATTAGGACATTTGTTATCCCATTGCACAACTCCATCTTCATCTTTGCAAAACTCAATTATCTTTTCACTTACAGTGCCCTTATCATCATAAACCTCAATAGAAATCTGGTGAAAACCTGGCGGGACAGAGTCCGGGATTTCAATATCTAAATCCTCAGCCTCAGCCTCTGTAATTCGATCGATAATTACCTTTTTGTTTTCAGCCAATGCCAGGGATGTGCTGGTCCCTAAAAGCAAAATCGCCAGTAAAACCCTCAAAGACTTCAAGGTTTGCCGCCAATCTTTACCGTTACGCGAACTTTTTGTCCGGGCTTCAAGCCGGTGATCGTGGCGGTTGCAGAGTTCTTGGAGCCAGATTTTGTTGGCTTGGCTTGAATTACCGCTTTATTTGGCAGAGCAGCTGCTGCTGCTTTAGCCACCGCTGCTGTTTTTGCAGCGATCTGAGCCGTCGCTGCTTGAGCCTTGGCTGCAGCGGTTTTTGTGGTTAGTTCAGTTTTCGCTTTTGCTGTTTCGCCCTCTAGCTTGGCAGCGGACTCTTTTAGCGTCGAAACCTTTGCTTCAATTGCTTTTACTGATGCCTGTGCCGCCTCAAGTTCACTCTGTTTTTCACTTACCGATTTCTCCAGCAAAGCTATCTCATTATTTGTCAGCTCAATCGCTTTATTCAATTGGTCGCGCAATGCGGCATCCTCGGTTCCACTCAACTTCTTAGCATTTTCGGCTTGTGCTTTGTACTTCTCCGCTAGTTCATTTAGCGCTTTGTTTAGATCCTGATTGACTTTGGTAAAACGATCGTTTTCATCTTTAAGTTGTTGTGCGGCTAACTTGATGTCTTCTGCGGTTTTTAATGACTTCTCTTGAACTGCAACCAGGTCATCTGCGGCACGGCGCGCCGCTTCTTCCGCAGACTTCGCATCAGCTTGAGCCTTAGTTGCTCTTTCGGCGGCAACATTTGCTGCCTTTGTCGCAGCGCTCTTCGCCGCAGCCGCTATGCGGTTTGCCTGCGCTGTAGCTTGGGCCGAAGCTGTTTTTGAGGTCAACGAGTTTATGGCAATATCGAGAGCCTTATTTGCGCTCTTGGTTGCCTCTTTAGCGGCCGCTGCTTCCTTAGCCGCTTTTGCCGCGGCTGCAATCTCTTTCTTTGCTGCATCTGTAGCTTTTTTAGCCTCCGCAGCTGCTGCAGCCTTTTCAGCGGCAGTTGCGTTTTTAGAATCTATGGTTTGTTTTGCCTCTGCTGCCGCTTTATCTGCGGCTGCCTTGGCTTCTTTCGCAACTTTTTCTTTTTCTGCTGCTAAAGCTGCCGCTTCAGCTAACTTCAATTGTGCAGCGGCTGCTCCTGCAATCCTGTCGATAAATTTCTCGGCAGCTGCCTTAGCCTCTTCAGCTTTCTTGGAGGCTGCGGTATTTGCCTCTTGTGCCTGCATGTTCTCATCTGCTCTCTTTGCAGCTTGCTCTGCTGCCAATTTATCTGCAGCAGCTTTTTCCGCGGCTGCTTTGTCGGCTGCCGCTTTATCCGCAGCAGCTTTTTCCGCAGCAGCTCTTTGTTCTGCGGCACACGCAGCATCGCAAACAGATTGTTCAGGGGCTGGGTTTGGAGCTGGATTTGGTTCAGGGTTTGGAGCGGGATTTGGCGCAGGGTTTGGTTGAGGAGTGGGAGCAGTTGCTGCCTCGATGACAGCGGTTGGCAATGATTGATCTGTAGTGCTACTGCCAATTGAGTTCTGCGCCGATGTTTGAACTCTGATGTGCTTGCCTACATCACTTGCGGTTAGCAGGTAGGTGGAGGAAGTCGCGCCGGAGATAACTTCACAGGAAACAGGATCTTCCGTTTCACATCGCTGCCACTCGTAACTAACTACTCCACTTGGCAACGCGGTGTACGTTGCATTTGCGGTCAGAGTAGAGCCCGACTTTACGGTGCCAGTCGGCGCCGAATCTGTTCCAGAATCCAAAAGTGGTTTTTGGCCATTAGCCGCTAGCGTGGAGGCGGTTGCGCTAGAGGCAATAGAGGTACCCATAGAGTTTGTAGCTCGAGCCGTGAATGTGTAGGCACGATCAATAAGTCCCGTTATTTCACAAAATGTTTCTGGTGCATTCACAGTACAAGTTGCCCCACCTGGCGAAGCGGTCACTGTGTATGAGGTTACTGGTGTACCGCCATCGCTAGCCGGCGGTGCAAATGAAACCTTTGCCGATAATGAATTTGCACTCGCTGTAATTTCGGCAGCTAGTGAGCGTGGTGCGCTTGGAACACCAAGCGCAGTAACCGCTTCCGAGGCCAAAGAATCAGCAGAATCTCCAACTCTGTTGGTTGCCTTTACTTGGAATGAGTAATTAGTGCCAGGAGTTCCACCAGTACAGTTAAAACTCAAAGTTGTACCGACTTGAGTGCAAGTCAGGGCCGGATCACTTGGGATTGCGGTGTAGGAGGTAATGCTGGCGCCACCGTTGTCCGTAGGAGCGGTAAAACTAACAGTAATTCCACTGGCAGTGACTTGAGCAGTTACTCCTGTTGGCGCAGACGGCTTTGTCGCAGGTGTTGCAGAGTTGCTTGAAGATGAAGCAACTGAGTCGCCCACATCTGTAGTAGCTACAACTTTGAAAGTGTAAGCAGTTCCATTATCGAGATTTTCAACAATGCACGAGGTTGCACCAGTAGTGGTGCACTGACCTGACGACTGGCCCGTTGGGTCATAGGCTGTGACTTTGTATCCGGTGATAGAACTTGAGCCAAGATGCGTTGGAGAATTCCATGTAACTGTTGCGGTTTCATTTCCAGCCACTGCAGAGCCGATGACTGGCGCTCCCGGAAGTGTATTTACAACTGGTGATGCCAATGATGGCAAAGAGTTTCCTATTATGTTTTTTGTCGTAACTCTAAATTCGTAGGATTTACCTTGAGATAAACCGGTTACGGTCGCAGTTCGGGTGGTAGATATGCCATCCGAAAAAGTAATCCAGTTTCCAGAGGATGCTTCGCTGTATTCAATAACATAATCTGTAATTGAAGATCCGCCATCACTCTCAGGAAGGGACCATTCCAAATTAACAGTCCCTGCGGTGCCTGAACCTGTCACACTCGGAGGTGCTGCAGGCAATCCAGCTGGAACTACTGAGTTGGAGTTTGAAGAGGTTGAAGAATCGCCAGCTGTATTTGAAGCCGTTGCGGTAAAGGTATAGGCAGTCCCATTTGTTAGTGGTGAGATTGTGCAACTTGTCGCCGGTGATAGCACGGTGCAGGTGGCTCCATTTGAAGCTGTGATTGTGTAAGAAGATGGTGCCCCACCTGATGTTGGTGGAGTGATTGTGACTATTGCACTTCCATTGCCCGGAACAGCTGTTGGTACACCAGGAACCCCTGGAGCAGCAATGGTCCATTGTGCAGTTAAGGTTTTATTGGAGGTCACATTTGTAATGGATGCTCCTGCATCATAAAGAGTTGTGCCATCACTCCATTTTGTGAAGTTAAATCCATCACGGGTTGGGGCTGCCGCTGTGGTGAAGTTGCCATCGTGAGATACCTCTACCGATGCTGGTGCGGTACCAGAACCACCATTTAATGAGTAAGCAATTAGATAACTTTGCCCGCTCCATTTTGCAGTAAAGCTAACAGCAGAAGATCCCATCGTGTAAGAGGTTCCTGCACCATAAAGTGTTGCTGTTGCGCCGCTGCCGACCTCCCAACCCAGGAAGTTATATCCAGATCGAGTTGGTGCGGCAGCGAGCGTGAAGCTTGAACCAAACTGCACATCAGTCTGTGTCGGATTTGTACCGCCACCATTAGTGTTGTAACTGACTGCGTAACTTGCCGCCGTCCACTTTGCATATAAAGTCAGATTTGATGTTGTATTTAGGGTTTCTGAACCTGAACCCGTGTAATAGGCCCCACTTGTTCCATCTGCATTTGTATTCCAACCTGCGAAGGTGAACCCTGATTTCGCTAAATTGCCAGAGTTGGAAGAGACGACATAATCCGATCCACCGCTGGTGTAAGTGCCACTGTTTGGAACCGTGCCGCCAGTTGCACCGTTACCGTTGTAAGTAATGGTGTACGTATTTCCAGCCCACTCAGCTGTGAAGGTTGCATCTTGTGTTCCAACCACATAAGTCGCCCCTTCTGGATAAAGTGGATTTATGCGCCATCCAGTAAATGTGTAACCGGTCTTAGTGCTCGTATTTATTGGAAGGGCAACTAATTCATTTGTTGCTTTTCCGGTTATAGGTGCTACAGAACCTACTCCACCGCCCAAGTTGAAGTTGATATTTACAAGTACTGGGGTCCACTGTGCGTAAGCGATAAAACTCGTAGCTGTAATAGTCCAAGCGCCATCACCAGTTGGAATTGTGTTTCCAGATTGATCCTTCCATCCCGCAAAGTTGTATCCAGTTCTGGTGGGGACTACTGAGGTTACAGTTATAGTCTCGCCACTTAACTTCAAGGTATCTGCCGGAACAGAACCTGAACCACCATTTAATACATATCTAACAGTGAACATAGGAATCCACTGTGCTGTGAATATCAAGTTGGATGCACCCATGCGGTAGTTGTCGCCTGCTTTATAAATAACTCCATCAGTTTCCCAACCAGCAAATGCATATTGATTAGATTCGACCGTTACAGTGGAGGTATCGGGATTCGGTAATTGATACAAAGATCCATATTGGGCTGAAGTTGGATTATCAATCCTCAGACCTGAAGATTTACCATTCGCTACTTCCCCAGCATTGAAGGTTATGGTTGGAGAGATTATGTTCCACTTGGCAAATAAAGTGAGATTTTGCGTTGTGGTTACAGGTGCATTCACGGCATATGCAGTACCTCCAGTACCAGTCGCATTGGTATACCAACCATCAAATGTGTAACCAGTTCTAGTTAGGTCTTCAGGTTTTGCAGCTGTTCTAAATTCAATACCAGTGGTAAGAGTTGCGGTCTCTGGCGCACTGCCTCTAGTCGCAGCATTTGAGTTATAGGTAATTGTGTAACTCTGAGGACTCCACTGCGCAAACAAGCTCAGGGCTGTAGTTGTGTCATAGCCAGCTCCGGGAGCAAATGCAGTTCCCGATCCATTTGCCTGAGTGTTCCAACCCGTGAATCGCCAGCCGACGCGAGTAAATCCATTATTTGCAATCACATGGGGAACGCCGCCAGAAACATAGGAGCCGGCGGTCATGGTTTCTGTGGCACCCGGATAGTTGGGTAGATAGTTAATTGCAAAGCTTTGCGCTGTCCACTGCGCAACAAAGACTAGGTTTGAGGTTAAGGTTACGGTTGAGCCAGCATTACGAGTAGCAGCACCATCATTCCATCCCGCAAAAGTAAATCCGTTTCGAGTCGGAGCTGAAGCAACCGTAATTGTTTCCCCATGTAGTGCGGTGCCGCTGCTTGGCGGAGTGCTGGTTCCGCCATTGAGTTGATAGGAGAAGGAGTAGGTGTTCTGACGCCACTGCGCGAACAAAGTCAAATTTTGAGTTGTGGTTAGCGTGGCAGCACCTGTCGCGAGATAACTTGTACCTGAGCCATCGGCAGCGGTGTTCCAGCCAACAAAAGTTGATCCAGTCTTTGCTAAATTTCCAGTGTTTGCCGCAACTGTTAGCGCGGTGCTACCTGTTACATGAGTTCCATTTGCAGGAACCGATCCCGAAGTCGCGCCATTCGCGTTATAAGTAATGGTGTTTGTATTTGGCGTCCATCGCGCGAAGAAGCTTGTGCTACGGCTAACGATAATTGAATCATTAACACTTACAATTCGTGGCCCGAAATAAGTAATGGAAATCGAACCTTGACTTGAATTGAAGCCTTGCGTGTGAGTAACAGATGATGTCAGCGTCGATGACGTGAATGATGAACCACCGCCACCGCCTACCCATCCACCGCCGCCACCACCAAAATAACCGCCACCACCGCCACCACCGGGTGTTGTAGCTGCAGCGTTGCCACCAATCCCTTGTTGTCCACTTGTTCCTGTCTTGCCATCTCCTGAATTGTTATAGAATGGACCTCCAGCGGTTGGAGTACCGCCCAACGCGCCACCAGCTCCGCCAGTTGTGCCTCCGCCAACTCCTCCGCGAGAAGAGTTTCCGCCGCCGCCACCGCCTCCTGCTACAACAAGTCGTGAAGCTAAATCTGCAGAAGTTCTAATGTCGCTAGCACCACCACCACCGCCGCCGCCACTACTACTGCCACTCGCTCCAGAGCCGCCACCGTTCCAACCAGCGGCACCTCCGCTAGTTGTAGAGCCGACAGCGCCAGCCCCTCCAACATAAAAATACAGGAGAGAAATTCCCGAAACATTTAGGGTGCCCTGTACACGACCACCTGAACCACCAACATTATTGGCAGTCGTACTCCCACCACCTGATCCGCCGATAACATCAAAAGTGATCGTTGTGACACCATTTGGAACAGTCCAACTTTGAGGTGCGCCGGTGAAGCTAAAGTTTTGTGTTGTGTTTTCTGAAGTCTCAGTTTGCCAACCTGCAAATGTGTAACCAGCTTTTGCTGGTGCGTCCGTGCCCCCAAGAACCGTGTAAGCGTTTCCACCCACTTGGTAAAACCCTGTCGGTGGAACTGTTCCGCCATCATTTCCATTACCGTTATAGGTAATTGTGTAAGTATTTCCAACATATTGGGCAAACAAAGTCATTGAAGAAATATTTGCAAAACCATTTGGCGAAACTGCTGTAGTCGCCACATTTGTAGCGGTTTTCGCATAGCTGAAGGTGGTAGTACTAGGGATCACTGTGATTGTGTAAGTGCCATCAAATGTCGCATCAACGCCGGAAACAATTACTGAAGTTCCCACCGCTAATCCATGTGGAGTAGTGGTGGTTAAAGTTGCAACATTTGAGCTCAGACTTTTATTGCTAATGGTAAAAGTGGAACTTGGGGCGAAACTTGACCCGGATCCACCAATCAAAGTTCCACCAGAAGCAGCTGTATACCATCCTGCGAAGGTGTAACCCACGCGAGTAGCATTTGGTAGAACTGCTGGTGTTCCTTGATTAAATGTGACGGAACTGGGTCCGCTTACAAGGGCACCGCTATTTGTTGTTGCATTGAAATTAATTAACACTCCAAAAGGGGTGGTGTTTGATGACCAGCCTTCAGCAGTGCCCGCAGCATTTCTTGCAGTGACCTTGAAACGATAGGCAGTTCCATTAGTTAATCCTGAGATTGTGCATGAAGTTGCCGGAACCGTCACTGTGCAGGTTCGGGTTGGGCTGAAAGCTGGAAGATTACTGGTCGTCATTACTTCGACTAGGTAAGACGTGGCATCGCCTACCGTAGAAGAAGCGGCTGGAGATAATGGAGTTATCGAGACTTGACCATTCCCTGCAGAGGCCGTTACGACTGGTACTCCAGGTTTTAACAAAGTCCATTTTGGATGGAGTGTTAAGTTTGCATAAAGAGTTACCGATTGTGAATTTGTGTAGGAGGTACCGGTTCCGTCCGATTGACTGTTCCAACCACCAAAGGAATAACCCAAGCGCACCAAAGCATTTGCCCTTAAGGAAAAAGCAGTCCCGGCTGTAAAAGATGTATTTGCCATAGGACCACCTGAAGTTGAATTTGTTGAGAGATACGTAACCTCATAAGTGTTTGCGGTCCAACGCGCATAAAGTGTTGTATTTGCACTTGGAGTGTATGGAGTAGTTAATGCTGCTCCAGTTGTGGTGGTTGACCATCCGGCAAATGTGTAACCCTGTCTCGCCATTGTGCCGACAGTTGGGAAGGTTGCAATTGAGACAGTCTGCGCATTTACAAATACATCAGTAGCTCTCTCAGGCGTGCCAGATGTTGCGCCATTAACATTGTAGGTAATTGTTCGCGTCCATTTTGCATACAAAGTTGCGTTACCAGAAGTCGTATAAGTGGTACCGACTGGGTAATCAGTTCCCCCACCATCAGCCTGCGTGTTCCAGCCAGCAAAGGTGTAACCAGTTCTTGTCATACTTCCCTGATTAGCCAATGTTGTGGTTGCTCCGACCCCTTTAATCAAGGTCGCAGCTGGAACTGTGGAAGCTGCAGAGGTTTGCCCATTTCCGTTGTAGGTGATCGTTGAGTTCCACTGAGCGTAGAGAGTTATATCTCCGGTCGATGCATAATCGAATGTGTCGAGTGTGGAGGCGGTAAATCCTGTTAAGCCATATTTGTGATTCAACATGGCCTCTAGGTGGAGCAGCTTTTCCTCGCTCAAAACCGAATCGAAGATGTAGAACTCGGCGACCGCCCAATCTGACGCCTCTGCCGGGGCCGTTCTGCTGCCTTGAAGATTAATAGTTATGTTGGCTGGAAGTGGAGATGTATTTGCTCTTGTTGTAGTGCGATCAACTCCATTTGTTCTAAGACCGCTGTTTCCCGTAGTTGTACTTCCTGTGTCACACTGAACTCGCCAATTTGTGTCATTCCAACCACCAGAGCTAGTAATCCAGCCTTCATGATAAGCAACTCCGACATTAGAACTCCAAAAACCTGATAACCAATTACCGGCAACTCCTGCAAAAATTCTTGCTCTGTTTCCGCCGGCATATCTGGCAACATGACAAAGGGTGTAACTGTTTAATTGTGCATTACCGATGACGATTCCATCTCCTGTACCTCCTTGTACGGCGGGGAAGGATTTATTTGCGCCATTTGATCCTGCAATATTTGTAACGAGCGTTGGATTACCGCGGATGTTTCCCGCTGAGGCGGTGACTGCAGTACCGGGAATGTTCCGAGCGGTATCGCCGTTATTAGTCCAGACATTGGAGGTGTCATCAAAATTACTAGCCATAAAGTGCATGTATGGCGTCTCGGTAATTGTTGCTGGAGTTGGCACCGGATAAGTAGTTCCAGTGCCATCAGCTTTAGTGTTCCAACCTCCGAAGCTATAACCAGTTAAAGCTAAATTTCCTGAGTTGGTCGCAAGTGAGGTTGTAGCCGCCGTGCCCTTCATTAAGGTATCGGCTGGCACCGTTCCAGAGCTTGCTCCATTGGCGTTGTAGGTAACTTTAGATTCCCATTGTGCATACAGAACTGTGTTAGCAGTCGGTGTAATTGAATCCCCCGGCTGGTAAGTAGTTCCAGCTCCGCTTGTCAGGGTATTCCAGCCACCAAATCGAAAACCGGTTCGTGAAATTGATCCTTGCGCAGAGAGAGCAATTGAACTCCCTGGTCCGCTTTGAGTTTGAATCGCCGGCACAGTGCCTGTGCCACCATTTACATTGTAAGTAACTGTGTACTTGAGAAAAGGCGCGCATCGTGATCGTAATTGATCAAACCAAAGGTTTTGCCATGTAGTTGTACCCATCATGACATCGCCAGTGTTACACATACTCTGCATCGCAATAGCTTCAGTGGTGCGTGTTAAGAAGATTGGACTGCCCTGAGTTCTAACAAACTGTGTTACAAATTCCGCATCTGAAAATCCAGGAGGAGTTTTACAAACCAATCCAAGTCGGTAACCGCCAGAGTTGATAATTCTCATCCCGATGGCAGCGGTTCCATCTGGACAAAAAACGTACCCTGATGTGCTTCTTAGTGATGCAGAAAGGGGTGAGATAGTTCCATTTGCATTTAGGGGTGCACAACTGTAACCCCAAACCATTGGGCTTTGATTGAAGGTAACACCGACTACTACTTGTCCCGCTGCACAATTAGACGGATAGGGTCCATTGCCACCGCCGAAGGCCATGTTTGGTGCTTCATAAACTGTGCCCAAAAGATTTGCTGAAACTGGCTGCGCCAAAATAACTTGACTAGGAATTGAAACCAACAGTCCAGCAAATAATGAATAGAGAATAGTTTTGGATACACGAAAACGCAGCGGCCAACGATTCATACCCGGTTGTAACTCTCCCCCAAGTCCCGACAAGTTTTGCGAGTCTATAAATTAAGGGTTAGAGGAAGGGCATCGAAAACCAGTTTCGGGTGAGAATCACCCCTAGGACTAATCCCTAGTAATTAGCGATCTAAAAGGTTTTTAAGTGGTGAATAACTTTCACCAGATCGACGTTTAGCTATTGCACTAACCGCCTCAAGGACAACTCGGTTGGCAAGAATTGCCGTGATATCCGCCGAATCAAAAGGCGGTGAAACTTCCACAACATCAATTCCCACAACTGGTAGCTCCAAACAGATGCGTCGCACCGCTTCCAATAATTCGCGCGAAGTCATTCCACCAGGCTCTGGAGTTCCCGTTCCTGGAGCCATTCCAGGATCTACTACATCGATATCGACAGAGAGAAATACTCCATCACAGCCATCCGTCAGAGTTGCAAAAGATTCATCAAGAACTGACTTTAAACCACGATGATGAATCTCGGTCATCTCATAGGAACGCATTCCTTGATCACGCATCCAATTAAGGGTGGCATCATCTGGCCAATATCCACGTAATCCAAGTTGCAAGAAGCGATCCCCTCGCACATATCCGTCTTCAATCAGTCTGCGCATCGGTGTTCCATGTCCAACAAGTGCGCCAAATTGGAGATCTCCAGTATCGGCATGTGCATCGAAGTGCACCATCGAAATCTTTCCTTTGCCACGATGTTCAGCAATTCCAGCAACATCTGCCGATGCAATGGAGTGATCTCCGCCAAGAACAACGGCAATGGCCCCTGCTCTTGAGATTTTCTCCGTAGCAGCTTTTAAAACCGCCAATGAATCCACGAGATCTCCAGGAGGCAT
>Ga0208546_1000321_pt1 | contig 18894 bp, 21 predicted proteins | sample DEB19_08_DNA_4_FD_184528 | JGI IMG/M metagenome (GOLD analysis project Ga0208546, IMG submission 184528) | Aqueous microbial communities from the Delaware River and Bay under freshwater to marine salinity gradient to study organic matter... | ecosystem: Environmental > Aquatic > Marine > Coastal...
TGGTGACCCGCAGCGACCTCATTTCCTAGGTGCATAAAAAAAGCCAATTACACAAGGCCAAGCCCAACAACAGGAAAGCCCTGCTGTCGTGGGACAGGTCGCTTATATGCCGAGAGTTCGGCATGGACTCGCGGACCGTGGGTAAGCGGCTGGCGGATGCCGAGCTGGATGACAAGGAAAGGTTCACAACAAAGGAAGTGTTCACAGCAATGCACGGCGACCTTGGTGCGGAGCGAATAGGCGAGACCAGGGCACGGCGAATAAAGCTGGAACTGGAGAACGCCGAAAAGATGGGCGAGCTGATACCAGTCGCAGAGTTGATTGCGCGGCTGTCCAAGCCGCTGACATCCGTGCGCTCGATGGTGTTGACCGACGTTAGACTTGAAGATGACCAAAAGGAATCAATCCTTCGGGAGATCAGCGGAATGCTGGAGGCGGCTTTGGCTGGGGGTGGCCCCGACGCTGACGCTTCCACCAAGGCTGACAGTCAGCCAGTGGGCTGAACGATACCGATACTTGTCGAGGGAATACAGCGCCCAGAGCGGCAGGTATTCGCTGGCAGTTGTTCCGTATGCGCGAGAGCCGATGGACTGCGCCAACGACAAGTCGGTAAGAAGCGTGTGTCTGATGTGGGCCAGCCAGACCACCAAGACTACCACGCTGGAGAACGTCCTTGGCTATTTTGTGGTAAGCGACCCGGCGCCAATCCTGCACGTCCAGCCCACCGTTGAGATGGCGCAGGCTTGGAGCAAGGAGAGGTTCAACGCAACGGTGAGGGATACGCCTGTTTTGCGCGACATCATCAGCGACCCCAAGAGTCGGGACGCTGGAAATACAATCCAGCTAAAGACATTCCCCGGCGGCAACCTGGCCATCATCGGCGCGAATGCTCCGGCTGGGCTGGCTGGCAGGCCAAGGCGCGTTGTCCTGCTTGATGAGGTGGACCGCTACCCGGCCAGCGCTGGCACCGAGGGCGATCCGGTGCTGCTCGCCATCCGCCGCACTGAGTCCTTCCACAATTCCGTCATCTACATGACCAGCACGCCCACCGTCAAGGGGGCGAGCCGAATCGAGGCCGAGTATGAGCAAACAGACAAACGAAAATGGTTTTGCAAGTGTCCCAAGTGTTCGCGCTATCAGACTTTGGAGTGGCGACAAGTTCGCTGGGATGACGGCAAGCCAGAGACGGCGCGTTATGAATGCGAATCATGCGGGGCAGCTTGGGGAGATGCTGAAAGGTGCGATGCGCTTCGCTCGGGCGAATGGCGTCCCACCGCTCCGTTTTCTGGAAAGCGTGGATATTTTCTCAACGGGCTTTGCTCTCCTTTCAAACCGAAGCGCGGCTTTGTTTCAAGACTGCACCAGGCCGCCGTCGAGTTCCTTGAAGCCAAGGCGGGCGGACCGGAGCAGATCAAGACATGGACGAACACCTTCCTTGCGGAGACGTGGGAGGAGGAGGGCGAAAAGATAGAGCTGAACGGATTGACGGCGCGTTGCGAGGCGTATGCGCCGGACTCGCTGCCGAACGAGGTGGCGCTGATTGTGGGAGGTGCTGACGTGCAAAAGGACCGCATCGAGCTGGAATGGGTCGGGGTGGGCGATGGCGACGAGACATGGGGCATCGATTCGGTGCAAATCATCGGCGACACAGAGAAGCCGGACACTTGGTCGCGGTTGAGCCACGAATGCGAGCGGCGCTTTAAGCGGCAGGACGGCGTGGAGTTAAGGGCAACAGCGGTTGCCATTGACATTCATTTCAGGCCAAGGGCTGCGCGTGAGTGGTGCGTGCGGCATGGGACGCGGGTGCTGGCTTGGCCGGTGTTCGGCATCGGCGGAGATCAGGTGGACCTGACTGTGCGCCGGCACAACAAGAACTGGAATCAGGACACCTGGAGCATCGCCACCAACCAGGCGAAGGACGTGATTTTCTCCCGCCTCAAAATTGAGGCACCCGGCCCGCGCTACTGTCACTTCCCTCGCAGCTACACCGATGCGTGGTTTGGCCAGCTTACCAGCGAGCGGGCCGTGACACGCTACACCAAGGGGTTTCCCAAGCGCATTTACGAGAAAAGCAGCGGGGCGCGAAACGAGGCGCTGGATATGCGCGTCTATTCGTTGGCGTGTCTGGAGATTTTAAGGCCGAACATCGATGCTATACGGCGCAACCTGAAGCCGTCCGAACCCAAGGCTGCGCCGCAGCGCGGGACGGCGGCCCGGATGGGTGGCTGGATGCGTTGACCACCGCCCATTAGTGTAGTCGTTCTGTGTGGTTGTTCGTGTTGAATCGCCCCGGCTGGGGTTAGGGGATTTGCCCAGCCGGGGCTTTGCGTTGACAAGCTGGCAAAAATGAATGGCAACGCTGACGACCCTCACCGCATTGCCCTCGGTCATCAACGCCGGGGAGACTTTGCTTTTTGCTGTTCAGGTTGCCGGATATCCCCCCGGTGATGGCTGGACGCTCTCCTACTTCCTGAAGAACAAGGACGCCGCCGTGGTCGAGCTGACCAGCACGCAGAGCGGCAACGATCATTTGTTCAACGTCGCGGCGGATGTGACCGGGGGTTGGACGGCTGGGGAATACTTCGGGGTGGCCCGCGTTGACGATGGCACCAACTTTCGCGTTGTCTCGGATGTTCGGCTGGAGGTTCGGCAAGACCTTTCCCAAGTCGGGGCAGACTATGATCCCCGCAGCCATGCCAGAAAGTGCCTTGACGCCATCGAATCGGTGATGGAGGGGCGGGCATCGAAGGACATCATCAACACGACCATTGCCGGCCAGAGCGTTGGGCGCATGACGCCCGAGCAGTTGGCGTTCTGGCGGAACTATTACCGTGCGGAAGTCTCGGCGGAAGAAGCGGCGCTGGATGCGGCGAACGGCAAGGCGACGGGCAAAAATATCTTAATGAGGTTCAACTGATGCGAGCTTTAGACAAGGTGGCAAGCTGGCTGGGTTACTCCAGAATAGACGACACTCGGCCAGTGGATGCCCGCTCTTTTCTGGCCGCGATACAGGGCCGCCTCACGCAGGACTGGGTGGTCACCAACCAGAGCGCCGACTCGGCGCTGCGTTACGATGTCAAGACCATGCGCGACAGGGCGCGCTCGCTTGAGCGGGACGAGAACTACATGCGCCGGTATCTGAAGCTCGTTGAGAACAACGTGCTGGGCGCGGATGGCATCGGGTTTCAATCGAAGATTCGGGAAACGGCCAAGAACGAAAAGGGCCAATGGATCGAGCGATACGACACGCGGGCCAACAGCGCGGTTGAGAGGTCTCATCGCAAATGGTCGCGCCGCGAGTTCTGCGACTTCACCCAGTGCAGTTCGTGGGCTGAGATACAGCGTATCGCGCTGCGCTCGGCGGTGCGCGACGGCGGAGTCCTGCTGCGAAAGCATTATCCCGAGGACAATCCGTATCGCTTTGCCTTGGAGCCGATTGAGATTGACCACCTTGACGTGGACTACAATGCGTCTTTTTCGCCCGGAACAATCGTCAAGATGGGCGTGCAGTATTCTGGCGCGAGGGTCGCCGGCTACTGGATTCTGAAGAATCATCCGGGCGAGACGTTTCAATATGTGGGACCGGGACTTTGGCGTGAGTTCGTTCCGTCCAACCGCATCATTCACCTTCACCGGCCAGACCGCATTGGCCAATCAGTTTCGCCGCCGTGGATACACTCAGCCACCACTGGTCTTCGTCACCTCTCAAAATACTCGGAAGCCGAAGTAGTGGCAGCGCGATCTGCGGCGGCGAAGATGGGATTTCTTGTGCCTAACCAGACCGCCGCGCCTCCGGGCTACACCGGGGCGACGGACACGGCGGGAAACAAATACATGGAGGTGGAGCCGGGAAGCATCGAGCAGCTTCCGTTCGGGTATGATTTCAAATCCTTCGACCCGAGCCATCCCAATTCCGCGTTCAAGGATTTCGTCAAGGCCCAACTGCGCGAAATCAGCGCGGGCCTTGGCGTGAGCTACACCTCGCTGGCCAACGATTTGGAGAGCGTCAACTTCAGCAGCATCCGGGCCGGCTTATTGGAGGAGCGCGAGGAGTGGAAGGCAATCCAGAACTGGTTTGTCGAGCGGCTTGTCATGCCCGTCTTTGAGGAGTGGTTGCAGATGGCGCTGGTGGCTGGCGCGGTGACGGACGGCAATCTGGTTTTGCCCGTGGCCAAGTTCGACAAGTTCAACCAGCCGGAGTTCAAGCCGCGCCGATGGGACTGGGTTGACCCGCTCTCGGACATGCAGGCCAGCGTCCTGGCAGTGGAGAAGGGGTTCAAGAGCCGCAGGCAGATTATCGCGGAGGCTGGCGGCGACATCGAGGACACGTTCCAAGACATCGCAGCGGACGAAGACCTGGCGGAGACGCACGGTCTGGATTTTAGCGCGACGGCAAAAAACGAGGCCAACACGGCGGCGGCCATGCCGAAGGGCAGCAACGGCAAGCCGCGTCCCGTTGACGCAACGGAGAAAGTATAAGCACCATGACACGCCTTTCACCCAGCGAGACGTTTTTCCGCACAGCGGAACTGGACCGTGCCGCCGCAGACGGCGACAAGCGCACGGTTGAACTGTCATTCAGCTCCGAGCTGCCGGTGCAGCGCGGGAGCTTTTACGAGATTTTGAGCCATGCAGACGGTCATTGCGACCTGTCCAGGCTGAATAGCGGGCATCCGCTACTTCTTAACCACGACACCGAGCAGTTGATCGGCGTCGTTGAGTCCGCCCGAGTCGATGCCGACAAGAAGGGGCGGGCCACGGTGAGGTTTTCCAAGTCTCAAAAGGCTGATGAGATTTGGCGGGACGTGCAGGATGGTATTCGCCGATTGGTTTCGGTGGGCTATCGACGCACGGAAGAGTTGGGCGCAGAGGTCAAGGACGGGCGGGAGCTTGTCCGCTTTGCGTGGCAACCCTACGAAATCAGCCTCGTGTCCGTGCCCGCTGATGCGACGGTGGGTGTTGGCCGCGAACAAGCTTTGGAGTCGCAACAACCGGAGCCGGAAAAACCCAAAAACCCGGAACCGGAGAAAGAACAACGAATTATGAGTGATAAGATTGAATCGGTGGTCGAGCAGAAGCCCGACACCCGCGCCAAGGAAATCTTGGCAATGGCGAAGCGCATGTCCGACAAGGTTGCTGGCGTGCGTGAAATGGCCGACAAGGCCATCGAGAGCGACCTTAGCGTTGAATCGTTCCGCCAGCAGATTCTTGACAATCTGCCCAAGGCCGAAGCGGTGGCGCCCAAGATCGAGAAGTTCACCGCCCGCGACATCAGCGGCTATTCCATCACCCGCGCCATCAACGGCATCATGAATGGCCGTCTGGACGGTCTGGAACGCGAGCTGTCGGATGAAATCGCGCTGCGCTCCGGCAAGGCGGCGACTGGTTTCTGGCTTCCCAATGAAGTGCTTGGCCAGCGTAATGCGGTGGCTGGCACCGGAACCCTCGGCGGCATGGTGGTTGCCACGCAGAACCTCGGCAGCGAGTTCGTGGAATTGCTCCGCTCGCAGGCCGTCGTTGGCCAGTTGGGCGCCCGCATGTTGCAATTGTCCAGCAACGTCACCATCCCGCGCCAGAACGGCGCCGGCACGGTGAACTGGGCCGCAACAGAAACCTCGGCATCGACCCTCTCCGGCGTCAACTTCACCCAGCTCACGCTGAGTCCGAAGTGCGCTACGAGCGAGATGCAGTATTCCAAGCAGTTGCTGGCGACCAGCAACCCGTCCATCGACGCCATCATCCGTGATGACGCCATCAAGTCCATCGCTCTGGCGATTGACCTGGCTGCGTTCCATGGCGCTGGCACCTCTGGCGAGCCGACTGGCATCGTGAACACCACGGGCATCGCCACGGTTGCGTTGGGCACCAACGGATCGGCGCTGACCACGGCGAACGCCTATGCGTCCTTCGTGAGCCTTGAAACCGAGATTGCGACGGACAACGCGGATGTGGGCAGCTTGGCTTACGTCATCAACGCGGCCACCCGTGGCAAGCTCAAGAGCATCACCAAGACGGGCTTGGATTCCACCTTCGTGTGGGAGCCAGGCAACACGGTGAACGGCTACCGGACGGCCATCAGCAACCAGTTGAAGACCAACCTGACGAAGGGCACGGCGACCACAATCTGCACCGCTGCGTTCTTCGGCAACTTCAACGACCTGTTGATTGCTGAGTTCGGCACCGGCACGGACGTGGTGGTTGACCCTTACACGCTCGCGAGCAACCGCGTGGTCCGCATCTTGACGAACAAGTGGGTCGATATCGGCGTGCGCCGCCCGCAGTCGTTCAGCGCAATCTTGGACATCATCAACTAACGATAGTTGAACCAATCACACCGCCGCTCTCAGCAATGGGGGCGGCGGTTTTACGTTGTCAACGCGCCATAAGTGTGAAGATCAAATTAATCCGTGGCTGCATTGTTCCGGGCCACCCTCACGCGCAACCGGGCGACACGATGGAGGTTTCGCGGGACGTTGGCATTGACCTGCTGGCCATCGGCAAGGCGGTGCGCGTGGTCGAGGTGGAGACGGTCCAGACCCGCGAACCGGAGGTTGAGAACCGCGAGCCGGTGGCGATCAAGGCCGCGAAGCGCAGCAAATCCAAACTCGTATAATCTATGGCATCTGAAATCGTTTTAAGCGTGAGCCTGCGGGCCAGCAAGAGCGGCGCAACCGTGAGCGCATCGGCGTCTGACGTCATTGACATGACCGGGGATGACATGATGTATGACACGCAGGTTATCGGCACCAGCGCGGAAGCCCTGACCTGGGGGGAGGTCACCGGGGCGCCAAAGTATATTTTTCTGCAAAACCTGGACTCCACCAATTTCGTCACGGTTGGGTTCACCAATCCGCCCACGGAGATGAAGATGCTGGCGGGTGAGTGCCTCCTAATCCCGCCGACCACGGCGACCATCTATGCCAAGGCGGACACAGCGGCCTGCCGCGTGGTGAAGTGTGCAATGGAGGCTTGATGGGCCACCTTCGGGCTGCCGTTGCGGAAAGCATCCGCGTCACCCAGTCGCTGCTTGGACTGGAAGGTGCGGTTGCTGGCGCGTCCCAAACCATCCGGCGCTGCCTGCTGGGGGGCGGAAAACTGCTGGTCTGCGGCAATGGCGGAAGCGCCTCGGACGCCACGCACCTTGCCACGGAGTTCCTTTGCCGGTTCAAGTCTGACCGTAGGCCGTTCCCGGCGATTTCATTGACGGCCAATGGCGAGCTGCTGACGGCCATCGGCAACGATTACAGCTTCGACGATGTGTTCGCCCGACAGGTGAACGGGCTAGCTCAGGGCGGCGACGTGTTGGCTTGTTTCACCACCAGCGGCAAGTCGCGCAACGTAGTCCGTGCGATTGAAGAGGCGAACCGGATTGGGATCGAGAGCGTCTGTTTTCTGGGGCGTGACGGCGGGCAGACCAAGGGGATGGCGACCATCGAGCTGCTGGTTGAGGCGGAAAGCACGGCCCGCATCCAAGAGGCGCACAAGCTACTTTTCCACGCGATCTGCGAGGCGCTTGAGGATGGGCTTGCGTCTGCGTGACGGTTCGGTTTTGGAGCCGCACCAGTCTATCCTGTCCCAGTTCTGCCTGACCGCATTTTGATTCTCGCGCCGTCTGGCGCTCCCTTTTCCGTAGCTCATAGGTTGGCCATAATTTTTTGGGCGCAGGCGTCCCATGTGAATTGTTCCGTGAAGGCGCGGCAGAGGTTCCCGCGCCAGACGAGTTCGTTCCGATGGGCGTAGGCGTGTTCCAGGTGGGCGAGGATGTCGCTGACGGGCGGGTTGAACCATCCTGCCGGGTCCAAGTCGCCAGTGGCGAGTGGATATGCTCCGGCGCTCAAAACGTCTCTGTGGCCCGTTTCTGCGCTGGCGATGACCGTTCTAGCGCACGCCATGAACTCGCACATCACCATGTTGTTGCCGGCCTCGCAGCGGTTCGGGAACAGGCCGATGTGCGCCATGCCGTAAACCTCCGGCATCTTGGAGTTGGGCATCGGCGGCAGGCTGATGACGCGGTCTAGCGGCAGTCCGTCCAGCGGGTTTTCACCGACGAGCCAGCTTTTCTTCATCGATGCCATCGACTCCGACCACGGATTGTGCCATGCCGTCAGCAGCACCACGTCGCCGTGGTTGGCCATGAAGTGTTTCATGGCGGCGATGACATAGTCCTGTCCCTTGCGGAACTCAAACTTGCCTCCGCTGAACACGACAAAGCCTTTGCGTTTGGATGGCGGCAGTGGCTTGAACACATCGAGGTCAACTCCCTGAACCAGCGCTTGCGATGGGATGCCTTTCTCTGCGAGGCGCCGCACGTTCCAGGTTGACCCTGCAAAGATGACATCGTATTGGCGTGCATTGCGATGGGCCTCGCCCTCGATCGGCCATTCGGTGAAGCAATAGCCAAGCACCTTGGGCGCACGCTTTATCTTGCGAATGGGATTAAGGTGCGAGTCGGCGATGGGCACGAACACGGGCGCGTCGAATGTGTCGCGCTTGGAATTGTCCACCACCACATTGGCGTATTTGGAAAGCGCGCGGACGAGGTTGGTGTTGGCCACGCCCCAGCCGTATCCGTCTGCGGGCTGGCCGAGGTAATAGAGTTTTGGCTTAGACATTGGCGACCCAGCTTGTTCTGTCCTGTTTGACGTTGCTGCCGAAAACGGCCCGGACGCCCGCCTCGATGTTGCCGGGGTAATCGTGGCCCGCAATCCATGAGCCTGGCGCAATCTTCGGCAACCACGCCCGCAGCTCGCGCTCGATGTGTTCGGAGTTGTGCGTGTCATCCACGAAGATGAATCGGACGGACTTGTCAGCGAACAAGTCAGCCGCCTTGATGGCGTCGGACTCGATGAGCGTCACGAAGTCGCGCACGCCGGCGGCGGTCAGGTTGGCGCAGCACTGCTCAAACGGGGAGCGGAACTCGCCCTGCTCGCGGTCCCGGCGCAGAATGGCGTGGTATCCATCCCAGTCGGTGTGCGCCCAGTTGTCGATGCCGATCACTCGCAAATCTTTATTCGCCGCCTTGGCGCGGCTGGCGAGGTAGCAGAGCGAGGCGCCCTTCCATACGCCGATTTCGATGAGCGTGTCGCCGGGGCCAGCGTCACGGACGGCGGCGTCGTAGATGTTGTCGAAGTCAAACCAACCTTGGATTACTAGCATATATTTCTTCTTTCGTTAGTTTCTGTGCAGACCACAGCGGGGCAGACATGTTGAGCGGCCTGTCGCGCCCCGGACCAACCTCATGGAACGTGGCCCCGCACATGGTGAATTTTTCCTCGGTGGAAACTTGGCAGTCCGATTGACGGATTGCTTGATATCTTGCCAGGACGTCGAGGATGGCGTGATTTCGGATGAAGAAGAGCGACTGTTCGCAGGGCATCATCGAGTTGCGCCCAACGGTGAAATCACCGCACTGGATCGCTTCAAGCCAAGGTCCGGAGGCGTAGCAATCCTGCTCCTTGTAGCAGAAGTCCAGCCCTTCGGAGTAAGCCATCAGCGCCGGGATCATCCAAGACAGCGACCATCCCGTGTAGCGCGTGGCGTGGCGGGCCGGGGCGCTCATGTGGCCAAGGTTCCCGCGCACGCGGACGATGCGGTAGCTGTAGTCATACTGGAACAGGCCCGGAGCGGAAGAGTTGTCCACCACCACTACGTTGCTGCACTGCCGGCGCGTGTTGGGCAGCCAATGCGCGAACCATTCCGTCCGCATCTCAGAAATGGTGGCGGCGTCGGCGTAAAAGCCGGTTCCTATCAGACAAGTTTCCATAACTCCGAGGCGATGCGATTGAAGACAGGTTGCCAGTCGAGTTCGGATTCCTGGCGGAACAGGCGCACGCTGGGATACCACGGCGTGGAGTCGCCGTGCGCCTGGGGATAGACGAAGTAGGGACGGCAATGCAGGGCGCACCAGCAGGGCTTGCCCATGGCCCCGGACAGATGCACCAGCGACGTGTCCACGCTGATGATCAGGTCAAGTCCGGCCACCCTGTTCGCCGTCTCCAAGAAGTCACACGGCTTGTCTCCGCGCACAAGGTGCGGAAAGTCCCTGGCCTCTTCGTCATTGTCCACTTGCAGCGAGTGGAAGGTGACGCCGGGAACCTCAAACACCGCTCGCCAATCCTTGAGGCTTGTTGATCTGAACTTGTCGTTGCCCTGAACCTTGGAGCCTCGCCATGCGATGCCGACATGGAAGCCCTCGCCGTATTCAACCGGGGACTCGGCCCTGATGTAGGGCGCCGGCGGGATGGTGGCAATCGTTGTGCCGAAAACGCGGGGCAGCGAGACCGCCGGGATGTGGCAATCGAAGTCTGGAATCTCGTCGCCCACCACAGCTACCGAATCCACCAAGGGCGCGGCGATGGGGGCGAGGCATTTCTGGGCCACCCAGGTGAGCCGCACACCTTGGGCGCGGATGAGCGGCGCGTAACGCAGCATGAGAATGGAATCGCCGTGGCCCTGCTCACCGTAGACGTAGAGGTTGCGTCCGTTGTTGCCGGTCCACTCGGGGACGCACGCGGGCAGCTTGGCCAGCCCGTTGTTTTTGCTGCGCCAGCGGCACTCGTATTCCTTGAAGCCGCGCTCGTAGTCGCCCGACTGGAGCAGCGTCATGGCGCGGATGAACTGCGCCTGCTCATGCCACGGGTCCAGCTCAAGGGCGCGGTTGGCGTAGCGCAGCGCCTCGCTGAAGTCGGCGCCGTGGAGCTTCATCAGCGCCTTGTTGCTGTGGCTGTCTGGGATGGACGGCCAGAGCTTTGCGGCCTCGTCGAACAGCCCAAAGGCCAGCGCGTTCTGCCCACGATTGGCGTAGATCATTCCGAGGTTGTTCGATGCCGCGCAGCGCAGCAGCGGGTCTTTGGTCAGCGCCAGCACCTCGCGGAAGCGCGGCTCCGCGATGTCCTCTTTGCCGTCTTTGACGAGCTGGATGGCGATTTGCAGCCAGCCCTCGGGGGCCAGCTTGGCGGCCTCATACATCAGCCTGCTGCCCTCTTCGTCCTGCCCTCTGGCCAACGCCTCGATGCCGCGCTCGTATAGGTCTTGAAAACGCTTGGTCTTGTCACTCACGGCAACGCGCCGTTGTCAACGCGCTCTAGGTGTATGAGCGCATACGGCTACGAAGACGCACTGGCGATGGTGGAGGCAGAGCTTGGGCAGACCTTTACCTGGTCGGGCAACACCTACACCTGCACCATCGGCGACAGGACCGAGGGCCGAGCGCTGGAGGAGGGCGGCTTTGCGCTTGCCGCCGATTTGGTTCTGGTGGCGCGGCTGGCTCAGTTCGGCGGAACGCCGCCAACCGCTCAGGACAAAATCACCATCGGCTCGCGCTCCATGCGGATTTCCGATGTAAGCCATTCGCCGTGTGGGACATTTCTGGTCATCAACCTGGTTGACGACAGCAGGGGGGCGTGATGGTTCCCGGCATCAAAATAAACACCAGCGAATTTCAAAGGACGCTGCGATCCTACATGCAGCACTCAAAAAAGGACGTTGCCGACATCATCAACGCGAAGGCGTTCTTCATCGCCCGTGGCGCGGCAAGAAACACGATGATGGCGAGCAAGGAAGACATCCGCAGTGGCCTTTGGAAAGAGGTCAGCAAAAAAGGAAAACCGGCACCCTTGGTCGGCGTGATGGCTGAAAAGTGGGCAAAGGAAAAATACGGGAAGGGCTATTCGCCAAAATCCAAGGCTGGGCTGTCCGCGCTGAAGGCTGCTGTGAAGCAGATCCAAGCGGCCAGAATGCGGGCGCGAGCGTTCATGCGTTCGGGCTGGATTCCTGCCATCAAGGGTTTCGCCAGAAAGATGGACGCTAGGGACAGGTTTGAGGCGGGCAAGCGCCACTTGGGGATGTCTGAATCATCGTTCAAAAATCCAAGGGGCGGGTTTTCAGCCGCCAATCCAGGCATTGTTGCCCGCGCAGTTCTCTGGAACGCCAGTGTGGCCAAGCGCGGCGAAGACCCCGGCGGAAAGCTGGACAAGATTGCTGGGTCGGCGCTCAAGGAGGCGATAAACGACGAGACGGCATCGATGCGTGCATACATTGAGCGCAAGATGCGCGAAACAATCCGGCGCGTTCGTTGACACGCCCGCCCTCTTGAATGGCAACGCTGCGCTCCCTAGTTGAGTCCGCCTTTGTGGACTATTTGAACGACCAGTCCTTGGCGGCCACCGTCCACGCCGGGATTGGCGCCACCGACAAGGCCGCGCCTGCCGTCATCGTCCGCCTGACCCAAGCTGTGGAGGAGCCGTTCAAGTCCGGCAACTACCGGGCCACGGTGGAGATCACCTGCAAGTCGGTGGCCGCCGACGATGCCGGCGAGCATGAGGCGTTGTGCTTGGCGGTCAAGGAAGCCGTCTGGCGGGATGACATCGAGACGCAACTCCAGACGGCCCAGCCTGGGCTTCGCGTTTTTGGCGGGTCGGCCCCGCACCAGATCGCCTATGACACGGACGGCGACTGCTGGACCGAAACACAGACCGTCGAAATCTACTGCTGCGCCTACCAGTTCACCGCGTAGCGTTGACGATTCTCCCCATTTGAAAGGCTAAAAAACTATGGCGAACACTTTTGTAGGATCAGGCATCGCGTTTGGCACGTCCAGCACCAGCTCGACGTTGACCGGACTTGGCACAATCACGCTGCTTCAGAGCGCCGAGATGGGCGCGGAGGCGGACGAATACCTAGTGAAGGACGGCGACGGCAACACCAAAGGCGTGGCCAAGTATGACCACCGACTGAAGGGCACGATTGAATTTGTGCCGACCAGCGGCAGCAACGCCGGCACGCTGGCGATCACATCATACCCATCCGCAGGCGTCACCATCTCGCTGACCGACGCGCTGATTTCGCCTTTCAACGCGACCTTCATCGTGGACGGCGTGACGTTCAGCCGCTCCAACACCGCCGCGCTGATGGCCCGCATTTCCATCAGCCGTTACCTCCAGAACTCCGTTCCGTAACGCGATGCAATGGCGACGACCAGCAACTACTTCGATGCGGCTTATCCTGAGCCTTGGCAGGTGCTGGGCGTCAACCTGAAGCCTTTCTCGCTCGGACACTACGTCAAGCTGTATCGCCTCGGCTGCGCCTTTGTGGCCGATGAAGTCAAGCCCGCCACGCTTGGGGATTTGCTCCTGGGCGTGGCGGTTTGCTCGATGGACAGCCACCCTGACCCGGCCAAGGATCAGTTCTGGCAATGGCTGAACAAGCCGGAGCCTGAAGGCTGGAGGAAATGGGCCGGAAGGCTTTTTAAGAGGCTTGGCCTTACCGTCCCATCACCTTTTGAGATTGAGATGGCGCTGTTTGGCAAGAAGGTTGGAAACGTAAAAATCTCAGACAAGATTGAGCTGTTCAAGAAATACGTTGATGCCCACTCGCGCTCTCCGGCCTATTGGGACATGAAGCCCAACGAGGGCGGGGCTGGTGGGCATTGGGCACAATCGCTTGCCCATGTATTGACCCGCGATTGCGGTTACACGCAGGAGGATGTTTACAATGTCCCGTTATCCCGCGCCCTAGCCGATTTCTTCAAGCACGCAGAGGGCGAGGGCGTGGTCAGGCTGATGACGCAAGAAGAAAGGAAAGCCCTTGGCCTTTAAGGTTCAAGCTGAACTCTCGCTTGACGGTTCTGGATTTATTTCAGGGCTTGAAGACGCAGAGCGAAGAATGATGGAATTCTCTCGCGGCGTGAGGGGGAGCATGGAAGCCGCATTCTCCACGGGGGTGCTGGCGTCGAGGTCAACCATATTCTCGCCAAACAAGATTTCTGGGGCAAAAGAGCAATACGAGGACTTCTGGAAGAAAACGCTGGACAGCAGGGACGCCGTAAACGCGCAGAACAAGCTGGACGCAGACATTGAGGCCGCAGCCAGGAGGAACAGGGCTAGAATGCTGTTGCGGCAAAGGGCGCAACGGAGGGCTGAGAGGCAGGCACAGTTAGCAGAAGATCAAGCTGCATCCGCCATGGGCGAAGACGCCATGTTGGCAATGAAGGGCAGGCTAAACGCAAAAGGCTCAAAACGCCTTGCGATGGCCGGACTTCAGGCTGCGAGGCTTATGGGCACAGACACGGCAGTGGGGAGTGCTGCCGGGGTTGGGCTGAGTGCTTTCTATGGCGTCCAAGAAGCGGCACGCGCACTCGGAAGCTCAATGCTACAGGCTGGCGGGATTGTCGCGGTTTTTGGCGCTTCGTTGTATTCCGTCACAAAGGCCGTTTCAGAATACAACCGAATGGTTAAGGCCCAAAAACAAGCAGAAGAGTCAGGCAAGGCCGCAGACGCTGTAGAAAACGCGACGACAAAAGCCTTTTCTGACTTTTTATCCAAAATGCGATCGCAGGGGAAGATTTCTGACGATGACTATGTGAGGCTGATTGGTTTTCAGGGTATGAAGGGATCGCGAGAGCAGCGGAACGCTGCCATTGCTGAAATACGCAAGAGGTTTGGCGGGCAAGCCTCGGTGGAAGAAATGAAAGCAATGGAGCGAGCCAATCGTGCCGAATCAGAACCAGACGAAAAGAAGAGGAAGAAGCTGCTGGAGGGTATCCGATACGAGGCCGAACTGGCAAAGGCGGCGGAAGTTTTGGGGGATTGGGCAAAGGCCAGTGACGCACAAAAGGCGGCAAACAAGGCGCTTGTTGCGTCAATACACGCAAAGCATAAGGCCAATGTTGCCGAAATAGAAAGGGACTCACTCCCAGAGAAAATTAGCAGCAGCAGCAAACCCGCCTCCGATTCTCTCGTCTCCGTTGGCAACTTCCTCGGCTCATCCATGCGCGACCTGATTGCGGACCAAGCTCTGCGCGTTGCCCGCGATCAGTTGAGTGTGCTGCGTTCAATCGACGGCAAGATGAAGCCCGGAACCGGCGCGACAGGATTCCCGGCGTGATGATATGAACCAAGTTTCCTTAACCTCAATCGTTCAAGGCTCAATCGAGCGCGGATGGGACCGGAAGAGCGGGCACTTCACCGTGATTCCGTGGACGGGCACGCAGGCGCAGGTTGAAGCCAAGCGCATCGAGTTGGTCAACTCCGGCGCCTACACGTCCGTGGATGTTCGGCAGATTGGCGGCGGTGTGTGGGAGGTGAAGGGCCGAACGGACTCACAGACTGACGGCAACAACAATCCGCAGCCGCAGTTGAGCGTGGTGGATACATGGGAGCTGACGGCGAACCGGGTGGAGAAAGACATCCTTGATTCTTCCGTCACCTCAGACCTGGGCATCGCGGACGCGGATATCAAAAAGCTGCGCGACTATCTGGAGGGCAAAAAGGCTTTTGACACAGACGAATGGGACGGAGGCGGCGGCAACGCACAAAGCCTATACGTGCTGATGAAGAACGGCGTGAAATCGTTCACCGTCAGCCAGCCGGTGCTGCGAAAGACACAGAGCGTTTCCAGCGGATATGTGCTGGGCAACAGTCTGACCAATGTCGAGGCCATCTACACCACGGCCTCGCTCCGCTCATCTGAGGCTATCCCGGCCAGCATTTCCAATAACCTGCCGAACTCATCCACCGTGACCTACAACGGCCTGTCGTTCCGTTATGGGTGGCTCAAGCATTACCCGACCATCACCGACGCCGTGGATGCCCGCATCCAGCTCCAGCAGGAGTTTGAGTGGGGGCTGTGGGCAACGCTGCTTTACAACACCGCATGATTTGGCCAACCGAACCAGACACCAGCAATCCCATAGCGGCTTGGTGCAGGAAGCTGCTTCGGGCGTGCCTCGCTTCGGAGATCAAGCCCGGTGTCGGCTATCGTGTGTCCCGCACAGCGATGGGCACCACGTTGGAAATCCTGCCAGCCGGGGCGCGGGTGGTGTATGTGAAGTGCTGTCTGGCTGACGGGTCGAACGCTTACCTGCCGGTGCTGGTGCGAGGCGCGGCCTATACGGCCAATGCCGGGACAACGACGGACCTGACCGTTACGGCGGGCAATGTGCCGGATGGAGCGGTGGTTTTGGAGTAATCGTTGACGCATCGCGATAATTGATGCGCCATCTCTTTTTCCTGTTCGCCGCGTTGACGGCATCGGCTGCTACGGTTGAGATCAACCTGCGTGACTTCGCGGGCGCGAGCCTCAACAGCCAGGTCACCATCACCAACACCAGCAATCCCGTGTTTGGCGGCTCAAATGTTTACACGCTGCCCGCCCAAAAGTATCAGCCGCGCAACGGCCAGGTGACGGCAACGCTGCACGCTGGCGGCTACAAGGCGCTGGTTGGGCCGTATTCCATAGCCTTCAATGTTCCCGACGATACGAACACCTACACGCTCTCACAGGTGGCCACCAACGGCAGCACGATAACAGCCGTCGCCAGCGTCTGGTATCCGTCCTCCAACCCCTCCAACTACGTCACGGCCAGCATCACCAACGGGCTGGGGGGCGGCGGCACGGTGAGCGACCCGCTCACGGTTACAAACGCGACAATCACGACGCTGAACGTGGCGACCAATAACTCCACGAACCTGACCGCATACAACCTCACGGTTTCAACGCTTACTCCATACGGCGGGCGCGGCGACGGCAGGAAGCTCAACTCAATCAGCATTGCCTCCGGCGTCGTCACCGCTCCGGCAGGGACATTTTCGCAGAGCGACACGGGGAAGTTGTTTCTTGCCTACCTTGACACGACCAACCTGACCAGCACGCTCACGACCATCGCAACTTGGTCGAGCGACACCAGCGTGACGCTGGCGAATACCGGCATCACAACGAGCAGCAAGGACGCGATTTTTGGAACGGACAACACATCCGCGCTGAGTAACGCGCTGGCTTCATTGAGATATACCGGCGGGACTATCCACATTCCGAAGGGCGTGTATCTGTTCGGCTCGTCTCATCGTTCCGCGAGTGGTGCGAACACCACGATTCGGATGCCTGTTGTGGCCTATAATGCGCCGACAAACGAGACGGTCACCTTCGCCATCGTTGGAGAGCATCAGCCTCCGATGACGTATTGGGTGAACAACAATGGCGTGCCGTGGTATGGCACTGTCCTCATGGACGTGACTGCCCCAACCGCGAACCAGACCAATGCGTTCTTTGAGGATTTCACTCAATCCAGCGTGTTCTCTCCGATTCGCACAAAGTTTGAAAATCTGACTCTTCGCACGGTTCCAAACCCACGTCGGACTGCGCTTTACTGGAAGCGTGGTGGTGGCCTGCACGTTCAGGACTGCACCTTCGACGCGGACATTTCTGAAGGCTATATTCCGAACACGGTTGGCGAGCCGATTTATTATCCGCCGTCTGCGTTTGGAAGCACTGGCACAAACAATTTGCCGACCAACACCTTTGCCATCTACGGCCCCGAGGTTTACAACTCGGGCGATTACCGAATCAGGGACACTTCAATCAGTTTTTGGCCCAACTGCATCTACGCGCAGGAACACACGTTCATAGACAACGTAAACCTGACGGCCAATACGTTGGGCATCTACGCGCAGGCTGGAAGTTCCTCGTCCATCACCATTGGGAAAATCTTCAACTTCTGTTTGCAATACCCGTTCTATGCCGCCCCGCAAGTGCTGCTTCCCTATGACCAAAAAATATTCATTCAATGCGATGCTTACGGGCTTGAGAACCATGATGACTACGGCAGCGATGGGCTTGGCTTGCTGGCAGGTAATATCTTCACGGATGTCAGCAATCGATTGAGCGGCTATGTGAAACAGGTGTATGGTTCCACTGGCGTATCGCTTCCCGTGGTGGATTACCCGTTCTTGGAGTTTGGTGTTGATTTGGTGACGCTGAACGTGAAGCAGTCCCGCATGTTCGGCTCTAACCTGCTGGTGAACGTCAAGGGGCCGATACTCTCTGAGATGGGCGCACAAAACTTCTCGCGTGATCTGATGCTGGACATTCCGTTCCTTGAAGGTTCGGGCAACTACGTTTGGAACCGCGCAAAAGAAAACAAGCGATTCAACCCGCCAGACGCAAACAACCTCGTTTGGACGAACCTTGGCCGACCTGCCGTGATGATCAGTCAGTCGAACGTGGTGAGTTTGAACAATGACGGCGGCTGGCTCACGACCAGTTCCAACATCACCGTGAACGTGGTGTTCCGCGCATCGGGCAGCCGCACCAACTACTTCATGCTGCAAAATCAGGGCGTGTATCTGGCGTCAGGCATTGGCGGGACAAGCATTCAGTCCAGAACGGACGACGCTTTCGGTGTTCGGACAATCACCTCCACCGTCCCCAACGGAGGTCACGATGGCAACTGGCATATGATTACGGCCACCGTTTCCACAAACACCATGAGGTTGTATTGGGACGGTGTTTTAATGGGCCAAACCAATTCGGTGGACGGCAGTTTTCCGGCACGTTCGTTCTATCCCATTCTCGGATTCAACGCATACAACGAGGAATTTTTCTGCAACCGATGGCAGATTTGGACGCGAGCACTCGACGCCAGCGAGGTCAAGGGGTTGGCGATGGAACAAGGCGTGTTCACGCAGACAGACGGCTCCAGCCTGACCAACCTCGACGCCTCGCAGCTTACAAGTGGGACTGTGCCTCTGGCGCAACTGCCTATAAGTGTTGTTACGAACGGAGAGACTTTTTCTGAGATTTTGTTGGACGAGCCAAATGGCGGAACGAACAGGATAGTCTCTGGCGACTCTGGGATGTTTGATTTCCAAAACGTAGCAGGTAGCTCGACTGTTTCCTTTGACCAAGGCCAAATCTACGCCGTCGGATTCTTTGGAGGTGGGTCTGGCCTTACCTCTTTAAACGCCTCGCAATTGACCACCGGCACCGTGCCCGCAGGTCGGTTGACCACGGTGGGCACTAACCTGGTTGGCGCAGTTTTGACCTCAGACGGCGTGGGGAACCGCTACTGGACGAACTCTATCACAAATTTCAGCAGCGTGGCGGCGACGAATTTAGTAG
>Ga0208546_1000327_pt1 | contig 18477 bp, 18 predicted proteins | sample DEB19_08_DNA_4_FD_184528 | JGI IMG/M metagenome (GOLD analysis project Ga0208546, IMG submission 184528) | Aqueous microbial communities from the Delaware River and Bay under freshwater to marine salinity gradient to study organic matter... | ecosystem: Environmental > Aquatic > Marine > Coastal...
TTGGGGCGAAGGGCGTCCAGGTTGGCATCTGGAATGCTCAGCAATGGCGCACTCTTATTTAGGTGAAAGTTTTGATATTCACGGCGGCGGATTAGATCTGATTTTCCCGCACCACGAAAATGAAATTGCACAATCCGAAGCTGCAGGTTACGACTTTGCAAATGTGTGGATGCATAACGCTTGGGTTACTCAATCTGGCGAAAAGATGTCCAAATCACTTGGCAATACCATGCAAGTAAAAGAATTAGTAAAACAAGTTCGCGGCATCGAACTTCGTTTCTATTTAGGTAGCGCGCATTACCGTTCGATGATGGAATTTTCTCCAGAAGCGCTGCAAGAGGCAGCAACTAATTTCCAACGAATTGAGAATTTCTTACTTCGGGCAAAGGAAATAGTTGGCGATTACGAAGGCGTTATAAGCGATTCTGTAAAAGCTGCATTTGATGATGATTTAGCGGTGCCACAAGTACTTGCACAGATCTCTGAAGCGCTTCGTCGCGGAAATTCTGCCATTACCGATAATTCAAAGGATGCGATTAAACAAGCGGCCGCAGAGATTCGCGGGGCACTTGCAATTCTTGGTTGCGATCCTTTTGATGCGGTATTTAATTCCGGCGGTAAAGATTTATCTGAAGCGCTAGAAGGCGTAATTCAATTAGCGCTTACGCAACGTGCAGGTGCTCGAGAACGTAAAGACTTTGCAAGCTCAGATGCAATTCGTGATGGCTTGGCCGCACTTGGAATTTCTATTGAGGACACTCCTCAAGGTCAACGTTGGACTCTTAAATGAAAAAAGGATGTAACTAAGCATGGCAGGTAATTCATCGCGTCGCGGAGCCGTGCGCAAATCAAAGAAGGGCCCTTCGAAGGGCACTGGCGGAAATAATAAGAAACGTTTATCAGGTAAGGGCCCAACCCCAAAAGCTGAAGATCGTCCGTATCACGCAGCCGCAAAGAAGAAGAGTTCATCTTCTTCACGTGGTGGCGCCGCAAAACCTACGGCAAAGCGCTCATCACGTACTGATAAACGAAGCAGCTTCTCATTTCATGGTGAAATGGTTGCAGGACGCAATGCAGTACTAGAAGTGCTACGCGCAGATGTGCCATCAACCGAATTAATTGTTGCTCGCTCAATTGATGTTGATGATCGTATTGAAGAATCTTTAAAACTTGCGTTAAAGAAAGCGTTACCGATTCGCGAAGTACATCGCGCAGATGTCGAAAAGATTTCTATGAATTCGCAAGGAATCGCGTTATCTATCAAGCCTTATCAATATTCATCACTTGATGAAATCTTGTTACGCGCCGCGAAACCAGGTTTGATTGTCGCACTAGATGGTGTAACTGATCCGCGTAACTTAGGTGCGATTATCCGTTCGGCCGCAGCATTCGGTGTTGACGGCGTTGTGATTCCAGAACGTCGCTCTGCAGCAATGACTGCAGCAGCTTGGAAAACCTCTGCTGGCGCTGCAGCACGTATGCAGGTTGCTCAAGTTACAAACTTGAATCGAGCTATCGAAGAAGTCCAAGAGCGCGGTTATTTCGTAGTCGGATTAGATGGTGATTCTGAAGAGCTAATCGGCAGCATGAAAGTTGCGACTGAACCAATCATGATTATCGTAGGTTCAGAAGGTAAAGGTTTACATAAGTTAACTCGCGAAAAATGCGATCTTGTAGTGAAAATCCCAATGCGTTCAACTACCGAAAGTTTGAATGCAAGCGTTGCTACATCTATCGCGCTTTACGCGGTAGATGAGGCGCGTAAGTGAGCTCATTTAACTTTAAAAACTTTATTGTTCTAGGCGATTCCTTCTCCGAAGGAATGACTGACGAGCTAATCAATGGCCAGTTCCGTGGCTGGGCTGATCGCGTTGCAGATGTCATGGCTTCACAAGTTGAAGGCTTTCGATATGCCAACCTTGCAGTTCGTGGAAAATTAATTCATCAAGTTGTTTCTGATCAAGTTCCGGCTGCGCTGCAATTAATCACTTCAGATACTTTGGTTAGTTTTCACGCTGGCGCCAATGATGTGATTAGACCGAATTACAAAGCAGAAGTTACTTTGCCGTCTTACGCCAAAGCGGTTAGAGATTTAGCAGCAGAGCTAAATAAATATGGCGCCAAATTAATGTTATTTACAGTTCAAGAAAGCGCTGCAGCAAATACCCGCACTGGTGCAATTTGGAATGTTCGTTTTGCTGATTTCAATAAGCAAGTTCGTGAATTAGCTGCAGAAACTAATGCAATTCTTAATGAAGCAAACGACGGCAGATATCCAAATGACATTAGATTCTTGGCATTTGATCGTTTGCATTTAAACACCGAAGGTCATCATCGCGTTGCACAAGGTGTGCTGGAAAATCTTGGATTGCCATTTGATTCTGGTTACAAAATTCCATTGCCACCTGCACCAAAAGAGAATCCAATTAAGAAAAAGATCGTTAATGCTCTCTGGATCGCAACTTTTGTGATTCCTTGGTTAATTCGTCGTTTGCGCGGTAAATCATCTGGAGATGGACGCCAACCTAAGTATCCAACTCTTACTAACTGGCCGCTTTAATCGTCATCGTTAGAAGTACTTGGAGCTTTTGTCTCTGACTTTTTCTTTTCCGAACTTTCGCTCTTCTTGGTTGGTTGCGCAATCGGTGTTGAAACTTTGGTAGTTGTTGCCTTTGGCGTTACAGAAACCTTAATTTCACTCTGTTCAGAACTTTCACTCTTCTTGGTTGGTTGCGCACTTGTAGTTGGACGGGGTGTGATAACCGCAGTTGAATGTTCAGTACCCTCATGCTCGTTTTCTCCGTCATCATCATCGCCAGCAGGCTTAGAAGGTGAAGGAACTCCTATGCCAGGTGAAGTCGGTTTTGGATCTGGCTTCACACTTGGAGCCGGTGTTGTTGATGGTGATGCTGCTTGAGTTGGAGCAGGAGTCGGAGCAGGAGTCGGTGTCGTATTAACCGCTGGGGCTGGATCGGCAGCCGCAGATACGGAATTAGTTGGAGCTGGCGCTGGAATTGAAGTATCTGGATTTGGATTTTGATTATCCAAATTAGCGCTCGCTTCACCACCAGTGATTAAGTTTGCTGCAGATTTAACGATCTCATTTACGCCAGAAGCTGTTGCTTTAACAAATTTAACTACAGGTTCAGGTCCAAAACCAGATAGGGCCGCAGCGCTGGCTGCTGCCGTTGCAATTATTGCAACCTCGATTGCAAAGATAGTTGCACCTTTACGCGCAGAACGAATTCCGCGAACATTTGATTCAAAACCTTCCAGTAAAGGTGGGACTGGCGGCAGCTTAATCTTTGAAATATCAGAGAGCTCATTTAGGTAATTCGCGATGGTTGAGTCAGCATTTTGGAAATTAGCAATTATTTTTTCGCTCTCTTCCATAGAAAATTCTTTACTCATATCGCACCTCCTTGGTAACTCTCGCCCCAACCATCTTTTCTTAACTGTTCGTTCAATTTATTTAATGAACGGTGAGTGATTACTCGAATATTCGCTTCAGACTTGCCAGTAATTGATGCAACGCTTGGCACATCAAGTCCTGCAATCACACGTAGAGAGATGATTTCAGCTTCCTCACTTTTAAGGCATTTAAGCATTGAATGAACATCGCTTGGATATTGATCTGACGCAACCGCATGATGGTCAAGTACTTCCTCAGTTGGCCCTCTACGGCCAAGTGTTCTTAAGTGATCTATCGCTAAATTTCGAGCAATTGTGTAAATCCAAGTTACGAAAGCTTTGCCGTCGCCTTTAAAGGTTTTAATCGCTGCTGCAATCTTGATCCAAGCTTCGCTACATACATCTTCGGCATCTCCGGTAATTGAATAGAGGAATTTCAAAATTCTTGGATAAAAAAACTGCCATAATTTTACGAATGCGTTTTGATCACCCGTAGTTGCTTTAGAGACTGTTTCATCTAAATCAGGCATAGTGGAACCCGATTTGCTGCGGGTTCCACGTTTTGCCATCTATGCCTCTACATATCTGTTGAATTGCCGAAATTTATCTTTAGTTTGAGGTTATCTCAATGTTTTTAATCATCGTGATCACTACTGCTGTGATTAGTGCTTTCATGATCATCGTCCTCATCATGCTGCACAGTTGCACTCGGCGCCTTCATGCTTGTTGGCAGCGCTGGAGTCATAGCAGCTGGAGTTGTAGCAGCAGGAGCTGTAGGAGTCGCGACAGTGGTAGGCGCTACTGGAGTGGTCGTTGTTGGAGTCGTTGTATTTGTTGTATTTGTTGTATTTGTTGATGGCGCTGTAGTAGTCGTGGTTGTTGGTGCAGTCGTCGTTGTTGGTGTAGTTGTGGTTGAAACTTTCGATTGATTTTGCAAGAAAGTTACTAATGAACCATTAGATGCAACAATTGTCTTAAGCACATCCACTAAAGATGCAACCAAAATTGCATTTAGATCTAAATTAGTGATTGCAGACGTGGCATCTGTTGTTGAATTGGTAGAAGTGGTACTTGCTGTTGGTGTTGCTGAAGTTGTTGCAGAAGTCGGCGATGTCGCCGTTGTAGTTGTCGTTGGTATCGTATTTGTGGTTGTCGGTGTGGAAGTTGGAGTCGAAGTCGTTGAACTAGTTGAATCGACAGAACCAGCAGTGGAGCTTGTTCCAACTGTTAACTTTGCAGAATTTGGTGCGGTAATTTTATTGATTTTATTCACCACATTTTTAGTCTCAACCTTCTTTGTTACGGCTTTCTTTACCGCAGCTTTTGCAGGAGTTTTTACAACAGGCTTAGTCGCAACTTTTATTGTGGTCTTCGGTGCAAGTAGATTAATTTCTGCAGCTGACGCAGCCGAAGGAGTAACTAGTGCAATTGCAGCTATAGTCGCTGCCAGAGTTACTTTTTTCATGAATTCCTTTCAAAATCGAGAACTTCTCGACCTTTTGGGTATAGACGACTGGGCGAGCTCTTTTGTTACAAAAACTTTCTAGATCTGACCCATCACGCTCACGATTTCGTAAATTGAGCGTGATTTGCCATAATTACGCCCGCAACATCGCCTCCCTAGCTCAGTGGTAGAGCATCCGCCTTGTAAGCGGAAGGTCGTCAGTTCAATCCTGACGGGGGGCTCCAGTATTTTCCGCTTACTTTTCAACAAACATCTATTTTTCAAACCATCCGAGTGGTACTTTTCCCATGGTGTTTCCCATAAACCACACCTAAAGGCACTGGAAAAAATTCGTATGTTTTTTCTTTCACTTTTCACACAGTTCAAGTCAATGAACGAGTTAATGACCATGAAAGAAATCAGAACAATGCTTGGAATTGGCAGAACTGCTGGTTACGCACTTATTAACAAAACTTCTTTCCCAGCGCCAATAAATGTTTCATCTAAATGCCTTCGTTGGGTTCGCACTGAAGTTATGGAATGGCTGAACGCACAGAAAAATCGTGACTTGAAACCAATAAAGAAAATCAAATACACAAAAGACCGGATTGTTTTTAACGGAGTAGTTTTTAGGGAGCGTGCTTAATGAGTACAAGAAAGGCTTCTTCAACAAAGTCCAAGAAAGTATCTTCAGGTAGATCAGCTTCCACAAAAAAAGCAGCTGTATTGGAAACGCCAAATGGTGTGAAGATTTATCCACCTTCAAATAATGATTACTGGCGTATAACCTGGATTGAAAATGGAAAGCCAAAGGACACTACGAGAGTTTCACAAGCTAAAGCTATGGAAAAAGCGGCTGAAATTGAAAACGCTATTCAAAACGGCAGCGGTGATAGGCCATATAAAACTTGCGATGAAATGATTTCAGAGTACATTGCAGCAAAAAAGGACCCAAACATTGGAGAATGGGGAGCGAAACATGAGTTAAATCAAACCCATTTGCTAAGAAACTATGTCAGTCCGATTATCGGCAATAAGCAATGTATAAGACTTACTAATGATGACCTGAAATCAGTGGTCAGAAACTGTGACACTTACTCAAAAGCAAGCCATGTAGTTGCCTGCGTTAGCACCTTAATCCATTGGGGTTCTTCGGAAGGGTGGATACCAACTAAAACGGAAAGATTGCTGAAAGATTTAAAGACTATTAAGAAAGCCAAGAAAGCTAGAAAATCTGGCGAAAGTCGCCTTTATGTTGATAAGAAATTGATCCCAACGCATGGAATGGTTGCGGAAGTTGCTAGCGAAGCAGCAAGAGTTTCGGGCATCTGGTGGTATGAACTCATGTTTAATTTAGCAGCTTATTCTGGGTTGAGGCTTGGCGAGATTATTGACTTAGATATAGACAGGATTAATCTCAAAGAACAAGAAATTACTGTTGAAACACAATGTCTTGATGTCGGTGGTGTCCAAAGTAGAACTGCCCCCAAATGGAATGTTGAGAGAAAAACAACATTTCCAAAAGTTACTCCTATGGGTTATCCGTTGCAAAAAAAATTACGTCAAAGAATTAACGAACTTAAGAAACTAGAAGAAGTTCCTGAAGTACAAGATGGAAGTTATAGACTCTTACTATTTCCAAATAAATCTGGTGGCTGGTTAAGTCCAAGTAAATTTAGTTCAAAAGTGCGCCGGCCAGCACAAGACGCAGCTAATTGGCCGAAAGATAATTCAGGCAAATTTATTTGGAATTTTCATTCGTTGCGCCATGTATTTGCTACTTACTATTTTGCTGAACTTGGAAAAGATATCCGAGATGTGTCAATTGTTGCAGGTCATAAGAGTTACACGACAACTCTTGAAATGTACGTTGGTAATGTTGATGGAGCAATCGAAAGACTCAAAGTATAAGAATTTGGTTGATTTATTAATCACAGTAAACATACTCCATTAGCCATCCGGTTGCGGAGTGCAAGCGGTATTATTCTTACGCTTATTTAGCAAAGTTCCCTGTCCAACCACCATCGTTCTGCGAAGATGAATGATGGTGGTTGGACAGTTGCTAAATAGCGTTTTGAACTATTTTGTGTATTTAAAGTTTAATTTTCGTTGAATGTTGAGATTTTCGATCCGAAGTGTGCAGGGAAAGCATTCCCTGGGCTGGCATGCCTTATGGATCTAAACCGAATAATCCTAAAAGAAGCCCTACCAAGGGAGTTCTGAATCTGGACCGCATGAGTAATTTGAATCACATAATTCTATTGTGGCTGGGCTCTTTCATCCACCAATGGCTTCAGTGATACCTTATTGCCATGAAATTGGCCAAAGGGACTAATCGAAGATTTGTGGTCCTTTTTACCCTTCTCTTGGCCATTTTCTCATCAGGTTTAGCTTTAGTTCATCAATGTCATACAGACTCCATAAAGCATGAGGCTGCATTTGCTCAGACTCATTCCATGGGAAGTGCTACAGGCTCTTTAGAGACTCATGGACTCGGAAAGAATTTGCTCAGCAAGGGCAACCTTCTGGAAAGTGGTTGTGTGGCCGTATTCATAATTGTTCTTCTACTGGGTAGGAAGTATTCACTTCTTTCCGGAAGCCGTTGGCGAACTAGACGAACTTACGAATACTTAAAATATAAAATTCTTGTGCCGATCTTAGAAATTCGAATTCAAACGCCATCTAATTTGGAGCTTAATGTAATTAGAGTCTGATCTTTTTCTCGAATATTTAATTTAACCCATCGAGAAAAGGATTTTACATGTTTAAAAAATTTGCATCATTTATCTTAGTTTTAACCACAGTTCTATTTACAAATCCAGCTCAAGCTGACTCGCATGCGCAGAAATTAATGAATTTGAGCATGAACGAAATAATGTTCGCTCAATCCATGATTCCACATCATAAACAAGCGATTGACATTTCAAAAATAGCACTAAAAAAATCAACAAATGTTGAAATAAGAAATCTCGCTAGCTCAATCATAAAAGCTCAAAACACTGAAATGAAGCAAATGTATTATTGGCTGAAAGTCAATAATGCAAATATGGATATGGGTCATGATATGGGTATGTCTGGCATGCTCACTGAAACCGAAATAGCCAAATTAGCTAAATTGTCGGGAAAGAATTTTGATAAATCATTCTTAGATTTGATGATTAAACATCATCAAGGTGCATTGGAAATGATTCAACTTCTTAATGCCTCTAAGAACATCGAAGTTAAGAAAATGGCGTCAGAAATGAAATCTGTGCAATCTAAAGAAATTTCATTTATGAAAAAACTTAAAGCCAACAATTCAAAGTAATTCTAAAAAGGTTTCAAATTGAATCGTATTGTTACTATTATTATTTCTGGCATTCTCATATCTGACCCGGCCATTGCTTGGGCTGCTCCTTCGATTGCCTCTGTTCAAGCTGAGGTTGATCGACTTAGAAGCGTAGCCGCTGACAAGTATGAACAGGCAAATTCAGTGAACATAAAAATTAAGAATCTCTTAAGGGAGATGGATAACCTAAAGCAAGAGGATTCATTTCTAAAAGAAAAATTAAAGAAGAAAAACTTGGCTCTATCTAAGATTGCGATTGAAAGATACAAAGGAAGTGGTTTTGGACAAACTTTTGGATTGCTATTTAATTCAGATCCGAAAGAATATCTATCTGATGCAGCAACTCTAGAATTAATTACCAAAAACTATGCGACACAAATACGAAACTTCAAAATAGCAAAACAAAAAGTTCAAAGCTCCGAGCTTGAAATAGCTGATAAACAAAAAATGCTAGAAAAGCAACAATCAGCTCTTTCGGCAGACATAAAAGCTGCTAATAGTGCCTTGAAGAAAGCCGAAAGTCTTTTAAGTAGCCTTAAAGCCGAAGATAGAGCTAAGTTGTTGAAGAATGAATTTAATAAAGAAAATGAGATATTAAAAAAATCTAAACAATTTGCGCAAACCTATTCTGCCGATGGAAGTAGAGGCTCAATAGCTTTGAAATACGCTCTTGAACAAATAGGTGATATCTATGTTTGGGCTGGCGCTGGTCCTACTAAATGGGATTGTTCTGGCTTAACAATGAGGTCATATCAAAAAGCGGGTGTCTCGTTACCACATTCGGCAGCGATTCAATTCAATTACGGAAAATCAATTTCCTACGAAAATGTAAGACCAGGTGACTTACTCTTCTTTGGAAAGCCTATTTCACATGTTTCAATGTATATGGGGAAAGGTTTGATGGTTCAAGCGCCAAGACCTGGAAAAAAAGTTGAAGTAGTTAAATTAACTAGAATGTTCGGATATAAACCTTTTATTGGGGCAAAGCGAATATGAATATTAGAAAAGGAGCTTTTTTTCTGCTAAGTATTTGCATTCTCTTTTCAAGCGTGGAATCAGCGAATGCCAAAAATCATGCTCCAACACAAGCCGAAATAGATGCGGCAAAGAAAGCCGAGATCGCTAAAAAAGCAATAGCAGATGCAGCTTCAAAAAAACTAGCCTTGGCAGTTAAAGATTTAAGACAGCTATCTCAGTTGGCGAATGTTGCAAATCAGAAGTATTTAACAGCATTGGCAGCGTTAAAAGTTGCGAATACAAATAAAATAATTGCAGATAAGGCATATTCGGATGCCGTTGCAGCCGTAATTACCACACATAATGACATCGGCAGATTAGCAATTAGTGCATACAAAACCGGAGGATCTCTCTCAGATCTAGAAACATTACTTGACGCAAAAGGTCCACAAGATTTAATTGACAGATTGAGCACACTAGAAAATTTAGGTGCTCGAAACAGTACTGTTCTTGATAGGTTTAAGGCTGCTGAGAAAATAGCTCAAAAAATGAAGAATTTGGCAGAGGTAGCGAAAATCAGGCAAGAAAAAGCTACTGCCGTAGTTGCTGAATCCAAAAAGTCTGCTGATGAAGCCCGGAAAGCACAACAAATTGAAGTTAGTAGATTAACCGCAATTCAAAACAAATTGGCAAAAGAACTCGCTAGTGCGAAGAATGTAAGAATAAGTTTGGAACAAAGACGACAATTGGCACTTCTAGAAGAAAATCGTGCTCAAATCGCTGACAACACTAAGGTTAAAACCAAGGTATGGAAAGCAGGCGGTCCAACTGGTAAATCATCTATTAGAACCACTGTAGATCAAAGGTTGAAGGCTGTTGAGTTCGCTAAGAGACAAGTGTTAGCTAAGAAACCATATGTTTGGGGAGCGGAAGGACCAAATTCATTTGATTGTTCTGGTCTCGTTTATGCCGCATACAAGTATGCAGGATTGGGCTGGCCTAATTGGGATCGCCTAAATGCTGCTTTGTACTACACATATACAAAGCAAATCCCTATTTCAGATATGCAACCTGGAGACTTGATTTTCTATTCATACAACGGATCGATTGCAGCGATTCACCACATGAGTATTTATGCGGGAAATGGAATGATGTGGGAAGCAAGATCCACACGAAGCGGACTGAGATTTTCAAGCATTAATTCAGTTGATGGAATGATGCCGTTTGTAGGAAGAGTTTAGTTTCAATTTATGAAAATCGAAAGGATTACAAAAATGAAGAGCGTCAAGTTATTCAAACAAAGCCCCACTGTAATGTTGGTTTTTACGCTTTTAAGTTTCCAAACCATTGCGAATGCAGAAACGTTCGCTTCCGTTTCGCATATTCACCAGCTGAAAGTGTATAAAGATAAAGTTCTTCTCGGTACTCACGAGGGTCTATTTGAATTTACTGGCAAGAATTCTATGAAGCGTATTAGCAGTGAAGATTTTGATGTGATGGGTCTTGCGGTCGTAGGTGGAAAAATTATCGCCAGCGGACACCCCAATAGTGGTTCAAAATTGCCCGCTCCAATCGGATTAATTCAATCTACTGACCTTGGAAAGAAATGGACTCTAATTTCGCTTGGCGGAAAAGTTGATTTCCACCTTCTTGAAGGTTTTGGCAAAGAGATCTACGGGGCGGACTCTCAGAGCGGAAATCTTATGTACTCGAATAATTCTGGGAAAAGTTGGGTCAGTCTAGGGAGCAATGTCTATTCCGATTTAGCGGTATCGCCGACTTCAGATGGCTCCGTGATCGCTTTACAAGGAGAAGCTTTGGTCTATTCAAAGAATCATTTCAAAAGTGTTGAAAAGATCGTTATTCCAAAAGGTGTTTCTCAAATTGAGTGGACTAAGAACGGCATCCTAGCTTTGAGCGGTAGTGCCCTATATCGCTCTTCGAATTATGGCAAAACTTGGACATTACTCAACAAATTACCAGGAGAAGGCGGAATCTTAAGTGCAAATGAGAATTTGTCGCTGGTGACTATCGGCTCAGCTGTTTACCTTTCCACAAACCAAGGCAAGACTTTCAAAAAGTCTTGAAGAGAGCGAGAACAAAAAGATGAATAGAAGAGATTTTCTAAGGATGACGGCTCTTGCCAGTGGAAGCGCATTAGCTGCGGATTGGCTTTTCGAGACTTCGATTGCCAATGCAGCGACTCGAGAATATGTTTCGTCAAATGGAGTCCTAAAACTTAGGCTCGAAGCTACTGAGAGGTTAATCAAGTACGGCAATACAACTCGCTGGGCTATGACCTACAACGGAACCTTTCCTGCCCCAACTATTAAGGCAAAACCTGGAGATCTCCTTGAAATAACTTTGGTGAATAAGCTCTCAAATCCTACCAATCTACATACACATGGATTACATACATCACCTTCTGGCAATGGTGATAATCCACTACTTATGATTGCTCCAGGCGAAACATTTAAATATTCAATTAAAATTCCAGAAAATCAAAAGAGCGGAACATTCTGGTATCACCCACATCATCACGAGCTCTCTGCGGGGCAAGTTGCTTCGGGTCTTGCGGGTGCACTTATTGTCGAGGACAAAATTGATACAACATCATTATTCAGTAAGAGTACCGAGAGAATTTTGATTCTTGCCGATCCAAGAATAGGAAAGACCTCTGCTGTCGCCGAAGCTTTCGGAATGGATTTGATGCATGGGCGCTCTGGGCCGAATACTTTGGTGAATGGGGAACTATTGCCAACTTTTAATTCGGAAGGTTCGCAGATCGAAAGATGGAGAATCATTAACTCCTGTGTAACTCAATATCAAGAAATCTCAGTTCCTGGAGCAGATATGTGGCAGGTTTCTGCTGATAGTTCACGACTTCCTAAACCGGTTAAGGTTAAAAGCATTACTCTCACGCCAGGACAGAGAACTGAAATTCTTATCTCAGCGTCTAAATCCGGAACTTTGGCGCTTCAAAACACTTCCCAAAGCCTGGCGAAGATTAAGTTTTCAAGTAAGAGCAACACCATCTCAACTCAATCAATCCTGCCTTTCGTGCCGATTTCTTCGGTAGATAAGAAGAGAACAATCACGATTAAGGGTTCGGGTATGGGAATGATGGGTGGAATGAATCATGAGATGTCGTTTAATTTTGACGGCAAGGCTTTCGATCCTAAGCGCATAGATCAATCAGTGAAGTTTGGGACTACAGAAGAATGGACTATCTCAAACACATCCTCAATGGATCACCCATTTCATCTACATGTTTGGCCATTTCAAGTAGCCGATGATGGCTCAGGAAAGTCGCTTGAAGGATGGCACGACACAGTGAATATCCCTTCGGGGAAAAAGGTCAAAATCAGAATTCCATTTGCAGATATAAAGGGCACAACCGTATATCACTGCCATATTTTGGATCACGAGGATGCAGGAATGATGGGTATTATCAAGGTTAGTTAATACAAGGAACTAACATCCAACCATGAAAAATCTTAAAATAGCGGCGAAGTTTGCGATAAGTTCAAGTCGCACCTAATTCAATCTCTAAAAAAAGATGGGCAATATCTGAAATGAGTAATCCTGAAAGCAGTCAAGAATATATCTGTCCTATGCACGCCGAGATTCGGCAAATTGGTCCAGGGCGTTGCCCGATATGTGGTATGCACCTTGAGCCAGTTCTGCCTTCCGAAAGTAATTCTGATTCCTTGGCTGAATACAGAAATATTAAGAAGAGATTTCTCTATTCACTCCTACCAACTTTAATGCTTTTGATTGGATCGATGCTATTTGATGCGGCTCAACTTAATATTGCAGTCAAAGTTGCGGAAATGTCACTTGCAATTTTGGTTGTCTATATCTGTGCCTGGCCCTTTCAAGTTTGGGGATTGAGTTCTATCCAAAACCGAAACCCAAATATGTGGACACTTATCGCTTTGGGCGTCAATATGGCATTTTGGTATTCCACGATTTCAGTCATATTCCCCGGACTTTTTCCAGATACGCTGAAGAAAGATGGCGCTCTCCCTCTTTATTTCGAGGCAGCTGCTGTAATTTGTACGTTGACACTATTAGGTCAAATGCTCGAGTTGAGAGCTCGGGCAACGACCGGTCAAGCTATCGCAAGTTTACTAAAACTTACACCCACGATGGCCATCATCATTCATGATGATGGAAGTAAGAGTGAAATAAGCCTCAACGAGGTCGAGGTGGGAGATAGATTATTGGTTCAAGCCGGTCAGAAAATTCCAGTTGATGGAGTTGTTCTCACAGGAAATTCGGCGATAGATGAATCGATGATCACAGGTGAGCCAATGCCGGTTGAGAAGCAGAAAGGTGACTCTGTAAACGCTGGAACTTTAAATCTAAACGGAGTTCTCGAGATTCAAACGAATCAAGTTGGCGCAGATACATTGCTTTCACATGTGATTCGAATGGTTGCAGAGGCGCAGCGCTCAAAAGCTCCTATGCAACGCTTAGCGGATAAGGTTGCTGGAATCTTCGTCCTTGCAGTAATTGCAATTTCAGTGATCACCTTCATTACCTGGGGTCTTCTTGGAACTGAATCAAGCTGGGCGCTCGGATTGGTTAATGCAGTCTCTGTTTTAATCATTGCATGTCCATGTGCCCTGGGATTGGCAACTCCTATGAGCATCATGGTGGGTACGGGACAGGGCGCACTTCGGGGGGTTCTATTTAAGAATGCCGAGGCTATGGAAAATATGCATCGAGTAAATGTTGTTGTTGTTGATAAAACTGGAACTCTCACAGTAGGTCGTCCCACAGTTACCAAGTTAATTCCATTCGAAGGCATTGACTCAGCTGAACTCCTCTCAGTTGCTGCCAGTGTCAGTTCCGGAAGTCAACATCCGCTCTCGAGGGCAATTAGTAAATTTGCAGAAAATGAGGGCGCTCCTCTCTCCACAGTTGAAAATTTTGAAACGATTCCCGGATACGGATTAAGGGCCTCTTTAGGTGGGAAAATGGCCTTAACGGGAAACATCGATTTGATGTATAACAATCAAGTCCAGAATCTCGCATCGTTAAGTGATAACAGAAGCGAATCAAGAACCTATGTCGCCCTGGACGGAAAGTATTTAGGTGCAATAACACTTTCAGATCCCGTAAAAGTGTCAACTAAGAGCGCCGTAGAGCGACTTCATAATGCGGGGGTCAAAATCGTGATGGCAACCGGTGATGCGCTTGGACCCGCAACGAATATCGCCAACCTTTTGGGTATTGATGAGGTTCATGCAAATGTAAAGCCGAGCGACAAGTTAGAGATCGTTAAGGCTCTCCAAGGAAATAAGAACTTTGTAGCAATGGCTGGTGATGGAATAAACGATGCACCCGCTCTCGCACAGGCGAATGTTGGCCTGGCTATGGGCACAGGAACTGATACCGCAATCGAGGCCGCTCAAATAACTCTGGTAAAAGGAGACCTGCGAGGCATTGAAGAAGCAATCAATATTTCGAGAAGAACTGTAAGAAACATGGTCCAAAATTTAGGTTTTGCATTTGGTTACAATTTATTAGGTATTCCAATTGCTGCCGGAGCCTTATATGCGAGTTTTGGAATATTATTGTCTCCTGCGTTAGCTGCTGCTGCAATGAGCCTTTCGAGCGCATCTGTTGTTGCGAATTCTCTGCGAATCCGCCTAGTCAGGATCTAAATGAATTTAATTTCTTAAATCCACGAGGTTAAACTTACTTTAGAACAGTATTCAATCCCCCACCTGAGTAGGGTTATCAATAATTTAGTTAAATATTTGCCTTTTTAGCATTAATGGAACTGTCTCCTTATGCGGTCCACAAAATGTCGCATAAGGAGATAAATGCCAAGATTAACCAATAGAGATTTAATTTGCATAAATCTAATTGCACAACAAGGTGTTGTGCGGCTGGATACTATTCAATTGCACCTTCAGTCACTCGGAATGAAAATTGATGGCAGAAGCTTGCGTCATCTATCAGTTCGCTGGGTTGAAATGGGATTGGTAAATAAAGAAAGACTTCTTGCCAATTGCCCAAGCATTATCTGGCCAACAAGTGGCGCAATAAAGCTAGCAAATTTACCGAAAATCAAGAATGAAAGATTTGGAAGACCAAGTTATTCAAATCTCTTACACGACCTAGCGGTTTCAAGAGTAAGAGTGGAATACCAATTCCATAATGCAAAATGGACGTGCGAAAGAATTCTTAAGAACACTTTTCAAAGTGAACATTTGGCGGATGGGCTGGCAATAATAGATAAGACGAAAATTCTTGTTGAAGTGGATAGAACAGCTAAAGACCCTCAAAGACTTCTAGAAATTATGAGGTCGCACGCACTACATCCAGAAATCACAGCAGTTGATTACTGGACAACAGATGAACTCTTTCAATTTATTAGTAGCCGTGCAGCTCAAATAAATAAAGAAGTTCGCAATGAAACAGTAAGAACTTTTCTATTACCAAAGGAGGTAAATTTATGAAACAAAATAAAATAGAAAATGAAGAAATAAACAAAAAAGACAACCAGGATGAAATATTCACAGTCCTTTTGAGTTTGCTAGTTGCCCCATTTGTTGTGGGGATGAAGGTTGTAGAACGCAGGGCAACCTTCGCAAAAACTTGGAGGATATTTGAGTATTACCAACGAGCGATTAATTTCTCATTGCTCGCAGCAATAATGATTATTCTGGTGTTGAGAGAAGTCGGCAATCAAATTAGCGATAATAACTTTAAGTTAGCGCTTCTGATCTATCTGCTTACATGGATAGTGAGTTTGCCACTTCTCGTGATAGCTCTGGTACTTCGTCTTCAAAATGTCGCTTCAGCAGTTACTAACGGAACTTATGACCTAGCAAGGATAGCAACAGTAAAGAGGGCGATATTGAAATATGGCTTTGAGAGAGCCCCTCGTATCTTTGCAGCTAACAACCACAAGTTACCCAAAAGGAGTAAATCAAATAAGCCAGTTGTAGCCATCACAAGTCAGTCACCTGACTTCAGAACTCGCAGAGATAGAAGAAATATTCCTGAAAACTACATCTACAGAGAAAAAGAAGATGGTGACTTCATCACTTTTCCGGTTGAAGGAACTGAGTTCCCTCATCATTTAGTAATAGGTGCTACTGGGTCAGGAAAAACTACATTGCTTTCCAGAATGACCCTCACGGCATTACAAGAGGAATATCGAGTCGTATTCATTGACTTCAAGGGTGGAACTCAAGAGCGAGAGCTTATAACTGGTATAGGAAAACACCTGGATAGAGATATTCATGTTGTGGCTTGGCCAGGCACTGGAATTAATCTCTTTACTGGAACTCCCGAAGAGATCGCTGACAGAGTAATTGGATTTCTCCCGTCAGCGTCTGGTGGGCCGAGCGACTTCTATCGTTCAAGAATGATTGACGCCATCGTGGGTGTTGTTGTTCGTTCTGGTCTTCCTGCGCCAAAGAGTGCAGATGAAATTATCAATCGTGTTTACAACGGAGCTCATTTCGCAGCTACGATTGAAGATAAGCGTCTTTTTGCTCAAAAGGAAAAAGGCTCTCCTGTCGGGCATGACATAAGCGCTTCATTGGCATCGTATTTAAGCCCTTTGAGAAGATCAAATGAAGAAAGCACTTCGGAAGGTTTCCGCTGGGAAGATAATTGGGATTTAGCTTTCATTCAATTGAACTCTACAAAGGAACAATACATAAGAGTTGGTTCTGCAATTCTTCATGATTTCAATTTCTGGGTGAGAAGCAGTAATAGGTATTTAAATCCAAAACCAATTCTGTTAATAATTGATGAGGCAGGCGTTCTCGGAAGAATTGAAGGAAATGTTTCTCTCACTGACTTAATTGCTAGAGCAAGAAGTAGTAAAACTTCAGTAGTTCTTTCTTCTCAAACTTTGAGCGGTATTGGTGAAGAAGGAGAAGAAATAATAAAGACGGGTTGCATTAGGTGGGTTGGCAGAACAAGTAATCCTGAAGAAGTGACTATGGCTGCTGGTACAAAAGAAGTGATAGAAACCAGTTATACCTACGATGAAGAAGGATGGTCTGGGAAAATGAGCGGGCGACAGCAAGAAAGCTTTGTTATTTCGCCTACCAATATAAGACATCTAGAAACTTTCTACTGGAGCTTAAGTGACGCAGGCAAAGCAATATTCGTATATGCGCCACCAATTATGTAGCCTATAGAAATGACTTTCCCTCTCTCAAATTCTGAGAGAGGGAAATTTTTTTAGCGTTTGATACCTCGTATCTTGAGGACTTCTTCAAGAGGTTTTGGTATTCAATGCTGATCAAATTCAACCTTTGAGGGTATGAAATTAAGTTCGCCGTTAATTTTTATTGGAACAGCGATTTCAAGAGATTGCAGCTCTAAAACAGAGCTGGTCCCTAACTCACCACAACCAGGAATAACTTCTGCCCATCCAAAGACAATATCTTCAGTAGCATCATATTCCAGAACATACCAATCGGCATTTGTTCCAGGTAGAAAGTAGTGATCTACCACCTTTGACTCATAAACATTGCCATCGGTGGAATATAAACTCGGGGCGCTTGTAGGACGCTCAAGTGTGTATGTGTTTGTCATTGTGTTTCCTAACTGTTGAGTATTTCTCAACAGTCAGAACTGTGTGCGCCTACGGCAGAAAAGCAATCAGGTTTGTTTATGGGAAATTCCAGTCCTATGGGAATTTGATTTTTCGCTGAGGGATATCACGCTCAATGTGACCTTCCAATTCCCATAACTTTCCCATGGACAAGACGACACTATGCGATACGATTATTTTAACAAGACATTAATTAACAATGATTTGGAGAGATAAATTGATTATGAGGCATAATTACCTTCCGCCTTGTAAGCGGAAGGTCGTCAGTTCAATCCTGACGGGGGGCTCCATTTATTTAAGAGCTAATTGAAGTGAATCAAAATTCTCAGGCACCGGTTGGTATGGAGCGCTGTGATAGCTAATTTCTTCTCTAATCACTTTCCAGTTCAAATCAGATTGCAACAAAGTTTGCAGGAAAACTTTTGCTTCAATATCGGCAATATGAATGCCTAAACAAGTATGCGGACCAAAACCAAAACTTAGATGGGCATTTTTCGGTCTATCAAGTTTAATTTCAAATGGTGATTCAAATACGCTCTCATCGAAATTGGCAGATATGAAACTCATTCCCACATACCTATCCGGCGGTAGTTCAGTTTTTCCACTCTCTGGCACCGTCGTGCGATTCATGAGTGGCAGAGGAGATAAGTAACGTAAGAATTCCTGAATTGCACTATTAATGTTTTCGGGATGTTCACGTAACCAAGTTAAATCTTTTGGGTTATGAGCGAAGTGCCAGAG
>Ga0208546_1000328_pt1 | contig 18476 bp, 26 predicted proteins | sample DEB19_08_DNA_4_FD_184528 | JGI IMG/M metagenome (GOLD analysis project Ga0208546, IMG submission 184528) | Aqueous microbial communities from the Delaware River and Bay under freshwater to marine salinity gradient to study organic matter... | ecosystem: Environmental > Aquatic > Marine > Coastal...
TAGAGGGCGTGGACGCGCCATCAATCGCTGTCCACGTTGTGCCGTTGTACAGCCGGGGCTTATCCACACCGTTTACGGCGTACAAAAAGTTACCGCCCGTTGTGGAAACGTTAATAAATTCCCAACGAGCGTTAGTAAGGCCCGATACAACCGCCGCGCCGACTGCTCCAGCGGAGGTGCAGTCATAAAAACCCGTACCCGAGGCGGCAAACAACTTGGTCGTTGCCGCACCGTTGTACGGCATCAGCGTTTCAACTTGCCCCGGCAGTCCAGTTGCGTACTTGGAGTAGCCACCACGAAGGTTGACGCTTGCCACGCCGGGGAAAAAGTTTTCCAACGTCACGGCATCCGTAGGAGCCATGTTTGCCAATGAGTCGCGTGCGTTCCAACCACCCACGGGGGCCGGAAGCGAAGCAACGTTCGCTGCTGCGCGCTGAATTAAAGCCCGCCGAGCCATTACGACTGCCCATACCCGCTGTCGGGGATGTTGTCGTAGCCAATAAGCACCGTACCCGGTCGCGGGGCAAACGAAAGGTTAGCCGCCGACGTATCCTGCGCGATGCTGGTTTCCAGTTCCATGATGTAGTCGCGGTACAGGGCGGTCGTATCAAAGCCCTTGGCCTCAAAGTATTTGAGTTTAGTACTCAACACCACAAGGCGATCTGGATAGATGCAAACGTCGCTATCTGCCGTAAATGAGGTTTTGGCTACGCCGGACGCGCTTTCGGCCCACGCGTTGCTGCGGTATTCAAATCCGAGGTACTCGCCCGCGTTGACACCCGGCCAAATCTGAAAGTATTTGCCGAGCAACCGCCAACGGATACGCGGGCCGGTGCTGATGTAGCCGGAAAGCAACCATTCCCATTGCTGTGCAGACTCGGGGCCAAGCATTTCCCAACGCTTGCTCTTATCCCAATGCGTGCGAGGAACGGTGCTGTTGTAGTCGGAAGGGAGGTCGTACTTGACCTTTTGGAACGTCAATGTTCCCCCTACCTGTCCTTCGGTAAAGGCTTGGTTTACCGTCACGGCGGTCGGGCTGTCAACGCTTGTAATGTACGTCGCGTTGCCAATGCCAATGCCCTGCACTTGGTAATTAGTGGACAGTCCCGTGGTGCTAGGGATGCCGGTGATCTGATAACCACCGTTGACCCACGTTCCTGTCGTGGTCGTGGCATCGGTGTAAAACGTGTACTGCTTGGTCAGTTCGCGCCAGTCAGCGCGACGCAACAACTCGTAACCCGTAGCGTTCATTAGCGCGAGAATCTGTACAACGTCTTGGTTAGCGTTGCTAGCCACCGTGCTAGGAGTCGGTACGCCCAGTTCGTTAGTCACTTGCTGGACGAGTTGAAGCATCGTGCTGCCCATGTTTAGCCTCCTTCGGCTACTTTAGGAGGCCGTCCCGGTTTGCGAGCGGCCATCAGTTCTGCCATCTGCGCTTTGAGCGTTTCCAACTCGCTGCGGGTCTTTTCCAATTCTTCCGCACTCTCATTGCGGAACTTGCTTGCCAAGTACGCCTTGGCGCGTTCACGGAGGCCGGGGCCACCCATGCCAATGCGCTGCAACTGCGAATCCGAAGCGGCGGCAACTTGCTCAACGCTCTGGAACTTGAGAATACGCAGTTCTTCAACCTGTGCGCGGCTTACTTCGCCTTTGCTATCGCGCTGCCAATCATCCAGCGACGTTCCGACTACAGGCGCACCATCGCCCTGCTTCATCTGGAAATACAGCCATTGGCGCGGGAATCGCTCTTTGTGATCCTCACGCACCGGCTGTTCAATAATGTTCGTCTTGTCGCCGGGGGCCATGATGCGAATGAAAGGCTTGCCTTCCCATCCTTCAACATCCTTGGCGATAAAAAACTCAACGTGCAATTGAGCGTCAGCAGCGGAAATATCAGAGTCAAGGGCCATCGTCTTTCTCCTGTGGGGATTAAGTTCTTGCGCCGGTCATGCTGTACCACTTTGTGTTGGATACAGCGTAAAAAATGCTAGTGAAATTCGCAGCCACCGACGCGGATGTAGTCCCGTTGATGGTGGAATTTGTATCGTACGGATAAACCTTTAACGTGTTCGCGCCCGAATTGGTGACGTATATGACTTCGCCCATTTCGGTCTGCGGTAACTTTACGCCTGTGCCGCTTGCTGTCGTTCCGACGTTGTTAAATACAAAGGTCAGTTGGTATGCGTCACCCGCCACGGTTCCGGTCGCGGTAATCGCATCTGCCCCGTCCCCACAAATGGAAACGGTAGACAGGCGCGACAACCCCGAACCAAGAACCCGTGACGGGATCGGCACGATTTAGGCTCCGAGAATGGAAACCCAAACCGTCGGGCTAATGCCGACGAACAAACGTCGCTTCGTGGTCGCAACCGACACCGAAGCACCGCCGTCAATCGTTGCACCCGTCTGCGGATAAACGGTCAGCGTGCTTGCGCCATCGTTCGCCACGGTCACAATCGCACCGGCTTCAGCAGTCGGGAGTTTGACACCCGTGCTGGCAGCGGTCGTTGAAACGCGGTTATGGACAGCGGAAAGCGCGAGAGCGTCCGTTGCAGACGAGCCAGCAGCGGTCAGCGAGTTGCCAACGTCACCGCAAATAGCGGTCGTTGCGCCACCCGACTGGCCCGCACCCTGTACTCGTGAAGGAATTGCCATGCTTGCTCTCCTAGAGAGAAGGGGCGAGGTTTAACCCCCGCCCCGACTCAATTAGACCGACGCCGCACCAAACCACGCGTAGTCCCCTGCAACGAGGTCTACGGGCGGGCTGGTGTACGAACCGGCAGTCGCCGTCACCAAGAAGGTGGTGGCGTTGACGGTGCAGGTCGTGGTGGACGCGGAAATCGTCGCGTTCGCCTTGGCGAACACATAACGCTTACCGTCCGAACCGAACACTTCCGCGCCGAGCGGCCCCTGATTGGGGACGTAGGCCGGGGTGCTGGCGTAGTACGAGGTGGCCTGTACTTGAGCAGCGTTGTTCAAGTCAATGCCACCGAGGTTTGCGAGTGAATATGCCATGTTTGCTTACCCCTATTAGGCGATGAGAACGCCGCAGAACTGCGGGCCAGACGAAGTGAGGTTACCGGCCCAGCCGATCAACTTCACAATCGCGTCTTGGTTGACGGCTTGACGCTCGCCACCAATCGGCACGAAGTTCCGGTCTTTGTGCGGACGGAACATGAGGTACTTGGTGTTCAAGAACCACATGTGGTTCGCGTTGCCCGAACCCGAGTTGTAGGTGGACGAACCGATACCACCGTCCAGCACAACGTCTGAGGCCATGCCCGCGCCGTAGTACTTGAGGGCCGCGAAGCCCGCACCCGCCATACCCGAACCAGAGTCCGTGATGCGCTGGATGCTCTGCAGCGACTGCAGATACAAACGATAGTAGTTGTTGTCGGCCACGATCAGGTCAGGCTTGTCGGTACCGCGAATCAACTGCACGGCAACCGCATCCATGTACTGCTGGATGTTGGAGGCCGAGACAGCCGCGCCGCCGTTCGTCACGCCCGAGTAGGACACCGAACGCCAGAACGACCACGTAGCGCGGTTGATGCCGCCGTAGGTGCCGGTGGACGGGCTATCGGGAACCGCCGCCGCGAGGCCGGTAAGGTTCTTGCCCGAGTTGCCGGTGCCGTCGCCGTACAGGTCACCGCTGATGCGGTTCGCCAACTGCGCTTCGGCCACTTCCATGCGTCCGTCAAGGAGGTCAATGATCGCTTCCTTGCCCGAGTTCTGGATCATTTCCAGACCCGAGATGGACACCGCCGAGGCGTACTGCGAAATGCTGAACTGCGCAGCCGAGATCGGCGAGTTCTGACCGACGTTCAACACTTCGTAACCCGAGTACGAGTTGGTGTTGTTGGTGGTCGTATCGTTGTACATGATTTCCTGCAAAATCACGTTACCACCGGAGAACGTCTTGATGTTCCCACGGTCTTTGAGGCGACGAAGCAACGCGTTGTTGTTCGTCACGTTGTCAGCGAGTTCACCCGTGCGGCTCTGAATGTTAGTCGCAATGATGTCGCTGATGCTTGAGTTGGCAAATGCCATGTTAATACTCCTGTATCAGTTGATTAAAACCGCGATTCTTGCTCGTTGAACGATTCTTCAAGCAATGCGCGGCGACTTTGCGCTTTGGGAGCCGTGTTCGCGCCGGGTGTGGCACTTCTGACGCTGACCGCAGCAGCCCGAGCCGCTTTCGCCGCTCGGTTTTTATCCGCTGCCTGCTTTCTATCCAGTTCGGCTTGTCGGCTTTCCTGTATTTTTGCAGACAATTCGGAATCTAAACGTAACGCTTTATCATAAGCGTCCTCTAATGTTTCTGCCATGCCCGATTGCAGCAGTTGGATCATTGTCGGACGCGCTTCTTCAAAGTACTCGGCCTTTGTGGAGAACGAGTCAATTTCGTTAGCCATTTTTGCCTGTTCCATGGACTCCTGCTGCTGTTTCCAAGTCAGCACTTCGCCCTTGACGCTGGCTAGTTCGTTTTTAAGGGCAAACAACAGGGGGTCGGCAGAGTTCTGCGGGGCATAGGCTTGGCTTGCGCCCATTCCCGACAGGTCTACGCCGTATTCCTGCGCCAATTGCGCGAAATACTGTGCGCGGGCCTGTGGGTCGCTGTTCCGCAGCGTGTAATCGGCCTTCATCAATGCCGAAACCGCCTGTTCCGGCTTCAAACCAAGGCCGGTAATGGTCTGGCGGTATGGCTCAATGGCCTGTTCCATGGCATCGGCAAACTGCTTCTTGGAAAGCAGCGGCTCAATGCCCTTTCGCATCTGCTCTTCGCGTTGCCACGCATACTCTTGAATGCGCGGGTCGGCCTTTTGCCACGCTTCGTGGTATTCCTTCTTCCACGATGCCGGGGGACGCCTCCAAACCGGTTCCTCAACAGGTTCCGGCGCGGGTTCCTCGGCCTTGGTGGTCTTGGCGAATCGTCCTGCCTCGTCGCGCCCTGTGGGGGCTTCCGTTTCTGCCGCCTCAAACTGTTCTGCCAGTAGGCTTTTACGGTCTACTGGCTCCTCTGCGGCGGTTTCAACGGGGGCTTGGGTATCCATTACTTATCTCCTGTGGGGATCATGGGTAAATCGGATTTCATCGCGTAAACGCGACAGGAGGCGATTAGCGTCCTTATGGGTCATGCTGGCGAGTTGGTGCCGTAGCACATCAACCCGCTGGCTTTTCTGCTCTACGGGCTTCGGAGCGTGTTTTAGGGGGTTTTCGTTGCCGACCTCTATGCACCCGTGCGCTTTAAGGTGCGCCCGATGCTCCGAGCGGCTGGTAATCATCCGACCGTCAATCATGGATTTGTAGGGTTGGATATCGGGCATGACGTAATGCCATTGGCCCTTTTTGTCCTTTGCCACTTCCACAAAATCGCCGTTTTCGTCTTGGATGTAACGTCGTTTCATAGCAACAAAAGCAATGCTTCCTCGTCGTCTAGTTCTTGAAGTTCCCGATACAGCCGCTCCATGCGCACCACATCGTTAAGCAGGGCGTCAAAGTTGATTTGGGCAACCGGGACAATCTCGGCGTCCACCACGGCAACTTCCACAAACGGCGCAACAATTTCTTGCGCCACACGCGGCTTGCCTTCTACCAGTTCCTCGTAAGCGGCAATGATCTCTTGCCGCCGTTCCGCACGTTTCTTGGCTTCTTCTCGGAATTTGTGATCTTTGCGCTTGTCGCCATCGTGCGTGTCAATAAGCACGACCGGCGGGGGCGGCGGCGCGCCTCCGACGTTATCGTCTGCAAACGGCAGTACGCAAAATGGGACTAGGCCGAACATTAGGCGCTAATGCCCCCAGATGTAGAGGGCAGCGTTGGCTCCCACGGCTCGGGCGGCAATGTCGGCGGTTCTATGGCAGTTACGGCGTATTCGCACTCCACCCATGCCAATCCGTCATGCGCCCAATTCCATTGATAACCGGGACGGTCAGCGGGCTTGGGATCGCGCACAACCCATTCGCCGTTTAGCCACGCGAGTTCCTTGCCTTCCGGCACTTCGGGCGCATCCGGTACTTCTACCCATCCTTCGGTGCCGTCCGTTTCGGGCTTTGGGATTGAGCCATTTTTGCTAAACAACATACGTCACCTTATTGCAGCGGGAACGCTGAGGTCGGCGGGGTGAAGTTGGAGGTATAACGGGCAATGCCTTTGGTAATACGGAAATCGTCAATATATCCATTGAAATCTTGGCCTGTATCATTTGCAGAACCAATCGTTGCTGCGTATCCAGTTGCAGGGAATATAGAGCCGGAAAGAGTTTGCGTTCCTGTACTGATTCCATTACGCCATCCGGTAATTGTTGTTCCAAATCGCGTAACTGCAACGTGCATCCACGCTCCAGTTGAATATCCGCTGCCTAACGAGGCTCCAGCCAATGCCCAACTAGACCCTGTTGTTGATGCTGAAATTGACAACACCCCGCTGCTATCAATTTGCAAAGTCAACCCATAAAGACTTGTTTGCCTTTTGCCATACCATCCGTTGTAGTTTTTGGCTGTATTGATGTAAAGCCAACCTTCAATTGTCCAATCTCCACTACCCAAATCAAAGTTTCTTGAGTCAGCCGCTGCAAGCCAATCACCCGTGCCGTCAAACAACATTGACGACCCGCCAAACTTGCTCTGCGTCGTGCTGATCTGCGCGTTGCCCACGGTTTCAAGGTCGTTCTTGGCCGTGGCGTCGGTGATTGCGCCGTTGGTGTAGGAAAGTAAGAGTTGGGTGTTGGCGACAGCAGTAAGCGGAGCAGTTGGAACAGAAATTGTAGTGCCGGAATACAGTCCAGTGCCGTTTACCACACGAACATCCGTAACATATCCAGTAAAGTATCCCGTTCCGCCCGACCCGCCACTACCTGTTCTTGCTCCAACAGTAAACGGATCAGCAGAGTTGATGCGAGTCGGCATTGTAAACGTCCCAATCCGAGTTCCGTTTACATAACAACTTGCCGTCCCGCTAGTGCAAGACATTGCAAGGTGATACCACTGATTTGCCGTAATTGTTGTTGTAGAACTACTTGAACTATATGCAAGATATAGCGTTGTGGAATTTGACCAAAATTCAATTGCTTGGTTAGAAGCGTCTGCCGGTCGGTGTTGCGCTAATACGTTTGCTTCTGCGGAAGCGGTACTTGTCCAATATGCCCAACATTCAACCGTAAAGTCTCCGGTAAAATACCAAGCAGCATTATCCGGCGCACTTAAATAATCCCCGCTCCCATCAAAGTACCCGCTACCGCCAACCGTGCTTGCGCTGTATGCAGCCGTGGGCGCAAAGGGGCTGAAGGCTTGGACGGAGGGGGAGCCAACCAACGTCGGAGACAACGCATTGCTGCTTGCGTCAACAAATCTATTTGCTTGGCAAGTAAGTAATTGAGTCCCACTAATTGCAGTCAGCGGCACAGATGACGGCGTGAAATTGCTGGTATATACCGCAGACGACGTTATACGCAGATTAGAAATGTACCCATTCCACGGTGAACCGCTGGTTCTTCCGTTTGCAACTTGAACTATTTGTCCTGTTGCCGCCGAATTAGCAAGCGTAGAGGTTGAGGCAGTACCGTTGACGTACACCTTTACCGTTCCAGAACTTCTGACCCACGCAACATGAACCCATTGCAATACAGGAACAGATGGGCCGGTACTAAACGTATATCTAGTTACCGTATTTGTTGCCGTGATTCCCGCAACTGATGGGTAATTTGTTCCGTTGTTAATTTCAAATGAAGAAATTGCGCTTGATGAACTGTCGTACAAAACTGCCGGATTAAAAGTTCCGGTGCTGTAATTGTTATATACCCACGCTTCAACCGTAAAATCTGATGCAAACGATAAAGCAGAACTGCTAGCGAAATTGATGTAATCGCTACTGCCGCCAAAATAGTTTCCCCACCCCGTCTGACTAAACGGGCTGAAGTTACCCTGCGTCGTGTTGCCGTTGCGCGTGATCGTGAAAGCGTTGCTGGACGAGTCCAAGAACGTGTTGTTCTGCGCCCCGTTCGTGCCGTTACCCGGAAGCAACAACGTGACGTACTTGAAGTAAGCATCCGTAACTTTTGCAATTGCGCTAAACAGCCCAAACCCTCTGGCTGCGGCGGCGGCAATTCTAGAAGTAACTGGCATTTCGGCCCCTTATTTAAATTGGGTCTGTGCGGCGAGAACGGTGAACGCTGCCGATCCCGTTTTAATGATGGTGTAGGTGTAGGCGTCAATGCCCGACGCATTACCAGCAGACCACGCCGTGCCGCCTTGATATTTCGGCGTAACCGATGAGCCGTCCACTTGCACCGCGTTGTTGTAGTAGGCCGTGCTGCCCTGCGTCACAAGAAACACAACCGTGATGCTTTGGCCGGTTGAGAGCAGGGTGTTGAGCGAAGTGCCCGACGACCCACGGAAGTTAACCGTCCAGTTAGCCGAAGCGTTAGTGGTGTAATACAGCACCGATTGGGTGGTTACGTCATAGTTGATCGTGCCGGTTGCCGCAGTCGCGCTAACCGTCGTTGTTTCGGCTGCGTCAGCCAGCACCATTGCAAGCGTGGACGAACTGCCGTTAAACGTCTGCGTGGCCGTGAACGTGGTTGCCGTAGCGGGGGCGACGTAATCCGTGCCAGCCGTAGCCGCCGTAAATGCGCTAGTGCCATTGCCTTTCAACACGCCGGTTAGCGTGGTTGCACCCGAGCCGCCATTGGCCGTGCCAAGCGTTCCGGTAACACCCGAGGAAAGGTTAACGGTGCCGAGCGTCTGCTTGAGCGATCCGTAGGTGTCAAACGTGCCATCCGTCGTCCAAGTGTCGCCCACGTTGAGCGTGACCTTGGCAATGGTGCGGAGCGTTGAGGCGTTGTTGTACGAAACCGTCAACGTAACCGCCGCCGTGTCCTTGTTCTCAATCGTGATGGCTTTAATCGTGCGGCGCGTTGAGGCCGCAGGAGCCGCGACCAGCGTGACGCTACTGGTACCGTTTAGCGCGCCATCCGTTGCGCCTTCGGTAAAAGTCGTGCCGTTGTTGTCAGCCCACGCCGCCGTAAAGTCGGGGTTGGTCGTGGCCGCTGCGCCCGACATGGCGACAACGATAGATTTGCTCGTTGAGTCAAGGATTAAAAGTGCCATGTCAGACCCTCAAGAAATGAACCAAGCATAGGCTTGTGCGCCTGCCGCGCCACTACCGCCCGATGCCGCAATGGTGATGGAACCCGAACCGTTGGTAACGCTAATGCCGCTGCCTGCCGTGATGTTGGCAACCGTGTAGCCAGAACCGTTGCCGATCAGCAATTGGCCGTTGGTTGCCGCCGAGGAAAGCCCCGTACCGCCATTGGCGACTGCCAACGTGCCGGCAAGCGTGACTGCGCCCGTGGTCGCCGTGGAGGGCGTAAGGCCGGTCGTGCCACCGCTGATGCTCGTGACACCCGCCGAGCCAACCGACGTAAACGACCAGTTAGCCAGAGTTCCCGAACCGCCAACAACATCTGCGTTGATCGTAAGCGTCGTACCCGAGAAGGCGGTGATGTTGCCTTCCATGAAGTACGTCGGGTCGGGCGGGTACGCCACACGAACGCGGGAGCCGACCGTAAACGCCGTGTTAGTGGCGTTAAGATTGGTCGTAAATGTTTTGGTTCCCGTGCCGATGGCAACCGAGGACGTAGATGTAAGCCCGTAGTAACCGATGCCGATCTGCGTCAGTTGCGCCGTAGTAACTATGACACCGGGCGTTAGCGGGCGAGTCGGAGAAGTCTGCGCCGGGTATGTTTGGATGGATATGTCGGTACTGCTCGCGGCCCACGCGAGTTCCAAATAGTCGCCCGCAGCCAACGTGAAAACGTAATTACAGACCGCGATCAAGTGACCGTTAATGCCGCCGTGCCTGTTGGCGACGCTAAATTGGCTGTTGGTGTCTGCAAGGTCGGTGCCGTTTTTACGCACCCAAATGTCAACGTCGTGGATACTGGCGTTGGCGTTTTCTAACTGGATGGAATACGTCAGCGCATACGTCCCGGCGTTGGCGTAGGTAATGCGGTTGCCGCTAGCAATGCTTACGCCGTTGGCTTCGTCCGTTGTGCCGATGTTGACCACATACGCCGTGGTTGTGCTGGCGATAGTTTGGTCGGTCGTGTCTTGGAACGCGCCGTAATACGCCGTAGACCCTACGCCCGACGAAATGCTTGACCATGCCGGTGCGCCAGAGCCGGTGGACTGTAAGTATTGTCCTGCCGTACCAGCCGTACTAACTGCGTAAGCCGTACCCGTGCCATACGCCACGCCACCCGCAGTCGGGGTTGCCGTGCTGTTAGTGCCGCCGTTGGCAATGCCGAGCGTGCCGGTAAAACTGATGTTGGGCGTGTTACCGCCCGAAGAGGCCAACGGCGCAGAGGCCGTGACCGACGTAACCGTGCCAACTTCCGGCGCGTTGATCGTAATCGTGCCGTCACCGTTGGTAATGGTTACGCCCGTGCCAGCCGTGAGGGTGGCTTTGGTCAACCCGCCAGCGGCGTTACCGATAAGCAGTTGACCGTTGGTATAGGTCGTGTTGCCCGTACCGCCATTGGCGACGGGAAGCGTTCCTGTAACGCCTGTGGTCAACGGCAACCCGGTGGCGTTAGTCAATACGCCCGCAGTCGGCGTGCCGAGATTGGCGTTGGACAGCGTTTTGTTGGAAAGCGTCTGCGCCGAATCTAGTGTGACCGCCTCCTCCGCAGGGTACGCGACAAACACATCTTTAGTGTTGGCCGCGAAATCCACGAGATTGCCGCCATTGCTTGACGAGAATACGGAGTCGCGTGACAGGGAATTCGTACTAGAAGTGTAAGTACCAGTTCCAACTTCCCACGCTCCCGTAGTGCTGTCGTAAATGGTGTAGTACGTCGTGTTGCCGTTGCCGATCACCGAGAACGGTTGATAACCGACAGATGTACCCGCCAACGTCATCGCGCCGGTTCCGGCGGTGGCTGACGTTTCCTTTACGCGGTCTTTAAGTACCAGAGCCATGACTTATTGCACCGTCGGCGGCATTTGAGGGGGCGCAGGCGGTTGCGGCGGCATGGCAAACGGCAACGGCTGTTGCACCACCTCTACGCCAGCAGCGCGGCCATCCGGCCCACGCACAATACGCTTGGGAGCCGTAAGCGTTTTAAGCGCGGCTTCCAGTTTGCCCATCATGTCGGCGTACATCTGCATCGTCTGCTGTTGCAGTTCTTGAATGGCCTGCGCCGAGCCAACCACGTTGCCTTCCACGTTCTGCATCATGCGTTCCGTGTTGGCCTTGGTCACCTCAAGCATCGGAATATCAATGCCGGGGTTGGCCGAGATACGCGCCACGTTGATCTTGGTCTGCGCGTCAAGGTCGGCCTTGTACTTGTCAATTTGCGCTTGCATCTGCATTTCTTGCGCTCGCAACTGGCCTTCCTGTTGCAGTTTGGCCTGTTCCATCTGCATCTCGGCCTGCACTTTCTGTTGCTCGGCTTGCATCTTGGCTTGCTCCGCTTCGGCCTCGGGGTTGGGCTTCGGCTGCTGCGCCTGCTGTTTCATCTGTTCAAGCGCGGTATCCAGTTCGCCTTCAATGGCCCGAGCCTGCTTGAACGCGCCAATGCCGTACTTCAGCAGTTCCATCATCATCGGAACCATCTGCGGCGAGGCTTGCGCCACCGGCAAGGCTTGGTTCAAGAACCCGCCGTAGGCTTGGATAAACTCCAATCGGTCGCGCTTGTTCTGCGCTTCGTCAATCTGCACGAGTGAGTCCGACGCGATCTCAATGCGGAAGTTACGCAGCGGGCGGTCTTTGATTAACTGCATCGCCTGCGGAATCAACTGCTGATCCGTGGGCGACATTTGCTGCGCCGCCGCGTACTGAAGGATCGTTTCCGGCTGAAACTTGGTGCAAATGATCTGCGCCTTGAGCCGGATAAGGTCAGATGCAAAGAGGGCAACGTCCTCTTGCATTGAACGCAGTCTTAACCCCGCGTACTGGCCTTTGATTTGCTGCGCGGTTGCGGTTTCCGAGGCGGCACTTTGACCACGGATGATATCTGCGATGCCCGTGATTTCGTAGATTTGGCCTTTGATGTCGCTTCGGGCTTGGTAGCATTGGATGAGTGCTTGGGCGATGGTGTCCAGCGGGAGAAGGTCAACCGAACCCTTGAGGCCACCTTTCTCACTAAAACCAGTCCATTTGTCCACAGGGATAAGAGCATTGTTGTCACCTTCGGTCATCAACCGCTGAAGGGCGGGCTGGCTTGCGTCATACACGCCACGCACGCGCAGGGCTTTCACCAAGCCGTCAATGCGGTCGGACAGAATATCCAACTCCATCGCTTGATCTTGGTACAGGACGAAATCGGGAACCGGCACAAGGCTGTCGCTGGTCGTGGTCGCGTACAGCGGGCGCGGGCAGGGCCAGAAGCCTTCCAACCCAAGCGGGTCATCGCGCTCGTCAATGACGGTCGGCATCCCCTTGCAAAGCCATACAACCTTGTTGCGTTCCTTGTCCCACAACTCGCAAATCTTGGCGCGGTTGTACATCTTCTTCTGTTCGTTGTAGGCGTTGAGCGGCTCCGGCCCTTGGTCAAGGGGTATCTTGCGTGCCATCTCCTCGCCAAAGCGTTCTGCGAGAGCCTCACGGGTCATATAGACCCAACGCCAGACCTGCGTGACTTCTTCCCAAGTGCGGGCTGGTGAATGGCCGAAATCGCGCCAATGGACGTAATCCACCGGGGCGCACTCGTACTCAATCTCCTCGGGACGGTTCGGCTCGCCTTCACCCGGCTCAATGTCCTCGGTGATCTCTAGGCCATCGTCCTCAATGCCCTGCGGCTTAACGTGCGGTTCATAACGCACCCACGAAATGCCGCGACCGCCGAGGAATCGGTCGGTCACGCACTCTTTCATCGTGGCGCGGAAGTCGGGGTAATGCTCAATTTCAAAGTCCACGGCCCGTTCAATCAACAGGCTTGCCACGCGGCTTACGGGGTCATTGTCGCCAAAGCGACGAGACACATCGGCCTTTGGCAGTTTGGCGTAGACCGCCGGGATCAACGTCTGGACGTTTGACCAGAGGATGTTGAACTTGGCGGTTTCGTTGCCTTGGCTTGAGCGCGTGTCGTCGCGGTAACGCTTGATGATCTTCTTGACCCGAGCGTTCCACTTGGCGAACTCGTTGTCATACGCGCCGATGGTACGGAGGTATCGTTCAACTTCGGTGCTTGCGATCTGATCCATTATCGGCCCGTCCTTAATGCTTCGCGCTCATGCAGCAACTCGGCTGCGTTTTCGCTCGCGGCTGGCGTGACGTACTTGCCCAAGTGCTTGCCGGTGCGACGGTAATGCTCAATGGCTTGCCGTGCGGCTTCATCTTCGGTATTAGCAAGTTGCCCGTTAATCACGGTCGGCAACAATACTTCTTCGTTGTTGATGTTGGTTCCCATGCTGCGAACCGTGCTAATGCCGCCTTCGCCGGGGATGCGGTTTGGCACTTGCGGAAGGTTGGAAATGTCCATGTTGCGCGGGGCCATGGCATACGGCACGCCCATAGCGGAGTTGACTTCAACTTGCTGAAGCAACAACTTTGCTAACTTTTCCCGCGCCGAGGCCATTTACGACCAGAACACCGTGCAGTCAACGGTTCCGGTGATGGTCACCACAAGGCTGGTGTTGAACCGTCCCGGCAACTGGTAAAAGGTCGCGCCAAGCGGCGTGAACGTGTTGACCATCGTGGTTGCGCCGTCCGAAACCTTGATGGTTCCTGCGGTGGTGCTGGCGACGAAAATGCCGAAAAGACCACCCGTTCCGGTGTAAACCGTGGTGGTTGCGGTGATATTTTTCGCGTTTTGCGCGGAAGTAACTGGAATACTCATATTCGTGCCCTTCGTGATTGTTGCTGGTGAACGGCCCACATATCGTTGAGGGTGACCTCATTCTCGGGGCCAACGATCAAAGTACGACTCTCTGGTGGTCGTTGGGCTGTAGGCTCTGACCGCCAAGCAATGGCTAACATTCTAAACGCATCTGCGGGATGTGAACACCAATCATGTCGCGGAGTCTGCCGAAACGTCTTTTTGTCCTCATCGTACTCGCGCTGGTATTGGCGCAAAGCCTCAATGCCATCGGCGCATTTGTTGGCGTCAAACCACACTCGCGGGAGCATGGCGCGTACCGCTTGGATGCCGTCCTGCACCGACAACTCGGGGACGATGGCAAGGTTTGCCAAGCCCAAATGGTGCGCCAGTTGCTCAATAACTGACTTACCGCCCGAAGCCAACGTCTTGGCCCGAGCGTCATGCGGGAGGTTGTGCTTCACATAACGGTAGGGCTTGCCCATGACCACTTCAGCCAGTTCTGCGATGTTAGCCCCGCTCACGGCGTAAAAGTCTATGACGCGAATCTCGCCGCGCACCACTTGGTAGAACCAGATCGCCGTGTCGTCGCGGTAGCCCAAGTCCCATGCCGTATACGTCCCCAACTCGGGGTCGTGCGGGACGGTTGTGATGCGGCCTTGGTTCTCGGCCTCGTTCATTTCGCGCCCAAAGAACGCCCCGGCCACGGCAGACGAGAAGTCGCACTCGTACTCTTGCTGGTACTGGTCGGGGCTTAATTGCGCCTGTGCAGCGGCTAGTTCGCTCCTAGGAAGTAACCCGCTTTCGCTCGCGGGTAGGCGCAGCAAGAACCAATCGGACGGATCAGCCTGTGCGCGGCGGTAAACCTCGTAAAAAGCGTTGTGTCCCTTCGGGGTGCCGCTGAAAACGCACCATCCGTTTTTGTCAGATAGGGATGGCCTCAAGATATTGCCGAACACGCTAGGCCGAAAGTCTGCGTATTCGTCTAGGTACAGGCCCGAAAATCCCAAGCCTCGCATGGCATCCGCGTTGTCAGCACCGAACAGACTGATCTTTACGCCGTTAATCAGCGTAATGGTCATTTGGCTTTCGTTAGTGTCCTTGGTGATCGGTTCGCTGTAATGCTTGAAGTAATCCCATGCGATGCGCCGGGCTTGGTTCATGTACGGCGCAACGTACCCAAACAGGCCGTTTGGCCCTTTGTACATGATGCCAGCGCGGATAATGTCGTTGACGGCGGCGACGGTCTTGCCAGCGCGTCGGTGAGCCACAATACAAGCCCACCGCTTTGTGCGGTTGTGAAAAGGCATAAACGCCTTTCGCGGCTCGTAGGGCATCTCAATGTGCAACTACTTCGGCTCCTTCCAACTGATCGTCATTTCCTGCGGCTTGCCGTCCTCGCCCGTTACCTCGGTACGCGCAAGGTCTGGAATGGTCTTGCGTAAAACGATCTCTGCGGCCTTTAGGGAGGCGGGGCTAATTTCCAGTTCACCGAGGGCGGCTTGCTCTAAACGAGCCAATATCACGCCAGAACGGATGCGCTCGCGCCATTCTTGGCTTAACCGAGGGGTGTTTTTGCGTGCTGCCATAAACCTGTGGGGTCTGTGGATAACTTGTTGATAACTTGTGGATATTTTTACATACCCTGTGGATAACTTCTATTTTGCGTAAATTTGATCGTCAGTTAGCCCCAAGTCTTTTGCAGATTGAATGATTTGCAAATACTTGTGGGCGCCAATATCTGCGGGACGGGTCGTAAACATATCCTTTACGACGTTGTAAGCACCGGGGTTGTCTTTCCAGCCTCGCGTCCCTTCGCCTACTGCATCGTTGTAGCCAGAAACCAACGAAAATCCTGCGTTAGGGTCTGGGTCATATCCCGTATCGGTTCCGCGATGGGTTACACGAAATGCGCCCGATTGCATTAAGTTGTCAAAATTCAATGGCTTAAAATCGGCTTTCAGATTTGGATTGTCGCTAGTAAGGCTTTTGTATTTATCAAAGTCAGTAATTGCCGCGTATTTCGGCACGCCAGCAGCCATAGTTTGTTGAGCAATCATCTGACGCTTTAAGATTTGCGCCATTGCCTTTGGGTCAGCCATGGTTGGGCATCCGTTTCATAGCCTCGGCAAGTTTTTTGCCTTTGTCGGCTTGGTTGAATTCCTTGGCTACCGCAACCGGGACGCCAACCTTTTTGGCAAACTCGGGAGAGTGAGCGGCAATTTCCATAAACCTTGCTTGTTTATCGGTTGAGGACGGCATTTTTCCTCCGTTTATATTCTTTCCGAAAGTTGCAATTATGGCACATCAATTGATGCTGTCCTTTCGGCCATCCATTTCGGCGTAAATGCAAATACATTTTATAACCGCCATTGTGTTTATTAATTTCCCGATCTTTTTTGCTATCGTCATTAATGTGGTCTAAAACCAACACAATTGGATCGGATTCGTCACATTGTTGGCATTTTCCGCCATAAGCATTAATCATTTCTAGCCTTATATTTTCTCTGTATTGAGATAAATATTTAGCCGATTTGCTTTTATTGCGCTGATACCATGCCGCTTGATCTGCTTTTTTTTGTTCTTTTGTTTTTTTTGGTTTTAACGATGCGGCGCGTTTTACCGAACAAGGTTGGCACCAATTAGAAATGCGGTTTCGCGCCCGATCGTATTTTGTATAAACCCTTATGCGGCCACATTCCAAACATGGCACAGTTTCGCCATCAACAGGCCCATTTCGCAAATCTAAATATCTAGATTGCCGTTTGCCAATTGGTTTACATGAAAATTGAGTTTCAATCATTCTGCAATTGTATCATGCGGCCATCATGCGGCGTTGTTTGTCTGAATGGCTAGGCATGGTTATTTACCTTCGTTGCGTTTACTGATCGCGTGCGCTTTCGCTTTGGCATCTTCCTTGCTGGATGCGCCCCAAGCCTTCAGAGCAAGGGCTAGGCGGGTTGGTTTGCCGTTTTTTTCCATCGGGCCTTCCATATTGCCCATGCGTGCAAGAAAAGATGCGCGGCGAGGGTTGTCGCCCGACTTCACAGGCGGCTTCAGCGTCCCGCCTGTCTCTCGGTGGTAACTGGCGCGGCCTTTGGCGTTCAGTCCACCCTTCGGGTTCTTACCCTCGCTGCGCGTCCATGCCGCCGTCATGTGTTGTCCTTGGCAGTCTTGGCAGACTCGCGGAAAGCCTTGGCAGTCGGTGCGCCTTCGGTTCCCGGTTTACGCATTTTTTCGCCGGAGCCGTGGGCAATGCGCTCCCGTTTAGCAAGGATGTTAGCGTACAGTCCCGCCTTGCGTTTGCTGTTCATGCCAGAAACTTCAACTTGTAGATCGTGCTATCCATCAGTTCTTGGATGGCATCAATCTGGTTCTGGATGGGGGTGTATTCCGGGCAAATGACCTTGCGGATTTCTTCCACAAAGTCGCGCAATTTCTCAAGATACGTCACAGGATCGCTGGCAAGGTGAAATTCCTTCGGCCATTGCGTCAATTTCACTTCCTCGTAGCCCATGTACGACTCGGCTACCGCGTCGGTAAGGTCTACGATGTCCTCGTAGTATTTCTGCAAGGCCTTGTGCTTCGCATAAGAGTCCGTGGACAGGTGCATAAAATGCGTGACGGTCGCGCTGTGGAACAGAGTTGCCACAAACAACGCGACGTTTTTCTGTTCAGATTCGGCCATTTTGCACCCATTTTTAGCCAAATCAGATGCTAAACCGAGGCGCAAATCATCGCAAGTGTTCCTGTTTAATCGCGTCGTGATACCGAGTGGCTAGTTCGCATACGGTGTCTTGCGGGTAGCAGGCTTTGTACCATTCGCCTCGGCCTTCAAACAGGTCGCGGAACTTTTCCTGCCCCGGTCGCAATTTTCCGGTCGGCGTTTTAATTTCCACCCAACAAATCCATTCCAAGCCGTCAGGCAACGTGCGCGTTACCAGTTTGTCGGGGATGCTGTTCCCGGCCCCGGCAAAGTCATGGACGGTAAAACCCGCCGCCCGCAACGCTTCGGTGATAATTGCGTCGTTTTCGTCACGGCGTGCTGCCCTCCTCACCGGTGTTTCCATCCGGTCGGTGTTTCGGCGTAGCCAGCGGCGATTAGGGCGGCTTCCGAGCGACACCCGCCACCTCGGTACTTGTGGGATCGGAACGCCTCTGCGCTGGCGTAGGTGCGTTTGCATTCGCTGCACCGACGGGTCTTGCTCACCACCGAGGTCGGCGCAACTGACTTGCCGTAGTGGATGTTTTTCACGGCATCGCCTGCCACAGAAATCGGAAGATTCCGCCAACCATAAAAATCGCACCCGTAAGGGCCATGAGTCCCACTAGTCCGGGGAATTTGCTTTTATCGTCTATTGCAAAAACAAAAATGGACAACGCAAACAGTAAAAACCCTATCGCAGTCATTGGTCGCCTCTAGCCCGAATCAACACGGCGCATCGGTCAAACGGGACGGGGTTGCTTTCTGCGGCGGCTTCGCGGTCGCATATTTCGGCACACGCCTCGCGCTCGGCTGCGGCAACAAGGGCAATAAATAATTCAAGGGTTTTTTCTGTAAAAGCGTAAATGCCATAATCGTTTTTAGCCATTCGGACAATGTAATCGGGTTTCATGCGCCCACCGCTGCCCGTTCCTTGATGCGCTTGACCCCGAG
>Ga0208546_1000332_pt1 | contig 18369 bp, 31 predicted proteins | sample DEB19_08_DNA_4_FD_184528 | JGI IMG/M metagenome (GOLD analysis project Ga0208546, IMG submission 184528) | Aqueous microbial communities from the Delaware River and Bay under freshwater to marine salinity gradient to study organic matter... | ecosystem: Environmental > Aquatic > Marine > Coastal...
TAATCCGATGAGCGGCTTTCCGGCTCCCGAATGTCGGCAATGCTTTTGTTTATCAGTATTCCAAAATCACTCGGCAGGTCAACACTGACACCACCGCAAACTAATCTCACATTGTTCATGCGTTTTGTAGCCTTTCAGGTTCAGTATATTGAACAGTTATTTTCAAATTATTCGGGCCATCCACGTAATCAAATACCTCGTAGCTTGTCTCTACGATGTTTACGGGAATGTTGCCCAAAAAGACAACTGGGCTGGCAATCAAATCTTGCAGCCATTCAAACTCCGTTTCGGTTAGCCAATTGGTGTTCAATGTCACCTCTTTGGTTTTTTCTACCGCGTAGTTAGCAATCCCGTGTTTCGTGGTATCATATGCGTACGTGTTGCCCGACAATGTGTAATTGTTCCGTTTAAATTGCTTTCTGCTCACGTTATACTTGTCTTTGGATGCCATGCTACAGCGGACACTTTCAAAGCCACCTAATGGGTTTAAAAAGTTAAGATACTGTGGCAGATATTTTGAGCATTCCTCAACTACATCAAAGCGGTAAACCTCACTTCCCGGATTGCCTGCACCAGTTTGGATTTGGATGGTGTAATATGATGTGTTGCTTGGGATGACATTTCCTGCCGTTCCGCTGTCAAGTTCTCCTGCGGTCAGCGCATTGAGTTGCACAGGGCCACATCCAAAACGAACCATAAATTGTGATAAGTCACTTACACTGGCAACCCACGGCAGTTTAATTACCGATGTCGCAATGGCTGTGCCTGCGGAATTGTAGGCAATTATCTTTGGTGTCGCATTATAACCCAATAACAAAAAGTGCAGGTAATCGTATTGTGAGGTAGTTACTCTGCGTGTACGTACACGGGTGAGAAATTTAGGCGTACTGGATGGCACATCAATTTTGTAAGTGGCTGCCGTTTCGCTGCCGTACAAATCAAACAATCCGTTCCACGCATATTTACCAGTGTCGCTGGTTAGGTTGAGGTGTTCCGTGCCACCGTACTCCTCGCCAAATTCCACGCTGTAACCGATGTAGCTGTTCAGACATTTGCTCAATGTTCCAAGATTTTGGGTAAAGTCATAAGTCACATAGTTTTGCAAAATCCTGCTGATGTTGAAAACACCTTTATCGGTTGTGCCGTGAAAAATCGGTGCTTTAAGTTTTGCAATGATTGTGCCAGCTGCGTTTTTTACCACCGCCACAAATTTAAAGTTACTCTGTGCGTAGTTGGTGGAAGTCACCACATAGGAAATATCGGAATAAACGGGAGCAATATCGTTTGGCTCCGTGTTGATAGTTATTGCCATTACCTATAAAAGTACCTATTGCGTTACCTCGGTAGTGACATAGGCGGTCAGGCGCAACCCAGTCAAATCAGACAGCTTCTGCGCGATGGTGTCCACGTTTTGTTGGGTCAGTACATCGGCAATAAAATTACTGCCTTTGTAACCAAAGCGCTGGATTGTACCTTTGCTGTGAATTTTACGGGCAATAGCAATAGCCATTGATTTGCGCCTTTCAAGCACAGTTTGTTTGCTTTCTCCTTTGGATTGTCTTACCTGAATGCCTTTTGCAGAAATCCATTGCTCCAAACTTTGAGCCAATGTGGGTTTGCTTGCAGTGGTTGTTTTGGTCGGCCCTCTTCCATTTTCTACCCATTGCCAATAGTCGGCCATTGATATTTTAAGTTCAATGCCCTGCGGTGTAACACTTGGATAATCAGCGGAGATGCTTTGTATAAGGTTGTTTGTTGCTTTAAGGTCTTTTTCACGTGCAGATTGTTTGAGTTTGTCAATTATGACTTGCGCCACAAATACCATCGCATCACCAAGAACAGAACCACCCATCCCTGCGGTTTTTTCATCAATGCCAATGGTAGGCAATAACGCATCGAGTTTGGCTAAATCCGCCTTGCTTATATTCATCGTTCCGGGTGTGGGGGTCGAACCCACAGCCACCATCTTTGAGTTGCAAGTTTAGAACCGCTCAATGCAACCCGTTAAGGCCTATGGTGATGTTACCTTTGACACTAACCCGGCAAGGCCGTAGCCTCACTAATAAAAGTAGGTCAAATCATTTCCTGCAATAAGGCGATTTGGTACACGCTGCTATCTTTGGCGGATTTTGCCCCTTGTGCTGCTGCATTAAGACGTTCTGTCTTTGCTCGTTGCTTTTCATTGTGGAACGATACCGCATTGAGAAACTCCACCAACCCCATATTTAAAAAGAAATCCCATTTGGTGCGGTCACCATTTGCCATGCCGTCTATTGTTTTGAGCCATGCGATTGCTGGGCGGTCTTTTCTGCGTATATCTTCCTCAACTTCTCCACTTCCTGCTCTAAATATTGACGGGTAACTTCGAGTAATTCCGGCAAGCATAGAGAAAAAAAAAGCGTGTAAGCATAGGCAAACGAAATCGGCATACGTTCCCGGAACTGCGCTGCAATCTTTTCAAAGTCATTTGTCTTGACTTCCTTTCGTTTGGGTGGGAATATCCTGTAAGGCACACACAATGCCGCCATAATCATGTGCAAGTTCTGCACCCATTTGTCCTTTTCAGCAAACAAGTCTTGTACCATGATAAATTGGTGCGCTTGCAAGTGATGCTGATTGGCTGCGAATTTATACAGCGTGTTGCCAACGCGGAAGCTACCCACGTTTTTTGCAGTGGGTAACTCTGTCATAAATGCAAGTTTCGATAGTGCAGACGTGATGTCCACAATCCGCATCTCCTCAATTGTGTCCAGTTTTTTTCCTGATAAAATGGACAATGTTTTGAGCTGATTGTCAAAACTCGGCTCTGTCAACAACTGCAATTCTTGAAACTGCGCTATGCTGATTTGGTTCCAATTCTTTGGTAATTTCATATTATTACAAATACTCCTTTTTTGTTTTTTTGTGAACAATAACGGGCAAGTGCCAACGCACAAACTGCGTCATCGTGTAACCCTGATGGTGCAGAATAACGCAACCCGGTTGCCGTGTGTTCAAATTCAAAGTTACGCATTTCATCCGCAATTACACCCTCTGGAAATTTAATTGTGCCAGCGTGGACATCTGCGGTCAGTTGTTCCATCATTTGCTGTTTGCTTACCGATGTGAATTTCACCCCGATTGCACGTGGACACACACGCTGTATCTTCTCAACGATAGGGTCACCAACCCCAGTGCTATCCAATGCCGCAGGTGTGTTACCAATTGTGCGAATGATGCGCTGCTCAGTTTGCGCCCAATCCATTTGAAAGCGGTCGAAGTGGCAAACCTTATACTCGGCATCTAATCCAATGATGACTGTCCAGTCTGAATACTTTGCAAGGTCAATGCCGTACCACTCCGCAGGGCGGTTGGATAGCGGTGCGATACACTGATTGATGAACGACAATCCAAATGGGTTACTGCCGTCTTCGGTTGGCTCGGCAAGATACAATTCCGAAAATATATGCTGTGGCAAATCCCTTTTGGCCTGCTCAACCTCTTCAATTTTAAGGATGCCAGCATTAACCCCGTCATAGGCTGTGATTTTGTGAAACTCGTAGTTAAGCTCTCCCATCCTTGCCCGTTCACTCAACTTGTAACCCCAGTTCTTTTTACCCTTTACGTTTCCGATTAGTTTGCACTTGCCCTCGGTCTTGGTCAGGGTGGAACGTAGAGCGAACCATGCCTCTTCCCTTGCTCGTGTGAACTCGTCAAACACGGCTGCATAAACATCGTCGCCATAAAGGTTGTCGGGCTTTTCTGCTGACTTGAATTGAATGATGCCACCCGTTGGGGTGGTCAGTCGCAGTTTGCTTTCATTAACCTTGAAAAATGCCTTGTTCGTCACCTGTGTCCGCATACGATTGAATGCAATCTCGGCCTGCTGATACACCGGGGCAACCCACCACACTGACTGATTTTCTTTGAGTGTCAATGCCTGTTCAAACAGCCAAATAATATGCGATGCCGTCTTGCCTACTTTGGTGGCGGCTGCTGTAATCGTGTACCTTGCAGGGCTATCCAATATCCTGCGTTGATAATCCGTTACAAATGGTCGCTTATATTGGATGTGCATTGGTAGAATTCCAACCGTTTCAAGTTGATTTTATCAAGGTTGTGATGTTCTTTGCAGTAATAGTAATTATTATCCCCCAAAATCCGTGCGCTTTCTTGGCTGTCCAAAAAGTGTTTCATTGATTTATACCACGCATCCGGGGTGTTGTCCGTGAAATGCACCCCGTAGTTTTCAGCGTGGTTAATATATGGGTTGACATTTGATGCTATCACGGGCAATTTATAGGTTGACGCTTCGATGATTTTCAACTCCGATTTGCAGTTGTTCCATTTGGTATCTTCCAATGGGGCCAAAGCACAATCAAACAAGCGGTAAAAATTACCATATTCGTTTGGTGCTTGCGCTGCTGATACAACCACCTGCGGTCGCAATACCCCCGTGCTGCCGTTGAACTTATAGAGGATACTATCCCATACGTAATTATTCGGCATCCAACCGCAAATAACAAACCGCACATTGTCGCCATACTCATCGCATATCTTGGCAATGGCATCACTGATTATCATGATGTCGTTGCTGTGTGTAAGGCCACCAACCCAGCCGAATGTAAACACATCGCGTTGCTGTGGGGCAGATAGCCAGTGTTCATCTGTGGTATCCAATGCGTTGGGCAGTATCTCCACCCGTCGGTTGAGTTTCTTAATCTCAGCAGCCAACTGCGGTGTTGTGGTGGTAACCCCGTCAGCGTAGCGGATGGCATCGACAATGGCCTGCTTTAGTTTGTTCTCACGGAAAAACTTATAGGTAGGGTGGTACTTCGGGAGTTCCCAAAAGTCATCGATGTCCACAATGTACGGGATGCCGTGCTTTGCCAAAAAGTGCAGTATCTCGTAGTGGTCTTTACCCAGCCATCGGTTGAATAATACAAGGTCATATTGTTTTAAATTTGGTAATCCTGATTTATTAAACTCCTGACTGACTTCTACCTCGATTTGGTCAGCGTGGTCGATTTGCAGGCGTTTCAGTGGCACATATAAGCGGTGATATTCAACCCCACCCATTCCATTCCAAAGGGCTAATACTTTCATTTGTTCCAATTCTTAATGGCTTCTTTGAGATTTTTATACGCTGCCCTGATATAACCACTCCTAATCAGGATGTAATGAAAGTGGATGGTTATCATTTTTTTCTCACGTCTTTTTGATATGTGCTTTTTTCTTTTCATTCCCCTAAATCCAATGTAATTTTAATCTCACCGCTCACCGTCTGGTTGACATCAGCCGTTTCTTTTGGCTTGCCATATACCCTACTCAAAAGCGTTTCAATGGAATACAGGCTGCCTTTTTCCAATGACTTCCGCATAGCATTGGCGATTGTCTTTTCTAATATGGTTGCTTTTGGGTTTTGCCAAACTTCTTTAAGTTCATCCAAATCCATTGACAGCATGGCTTGGATGGTATCGTTAATTTCTGCCAATTTATAGCCCTGCTCTTTGAGCAGAGTAACGTACTTTTTCGGTCTGCCGTTTGGGTTGCCGCTTACCCCCTTTTCAAACTTTTTTAAATTTTGTTCGTTCACTGTTGTTTCTTTGTTTTTTTTGATTATCTTTGTCCCATATAAGCGGTGATAGTGTAATTGGTAACACGCTAAACATCCAGTTTAGAATTGGCGTTCGAGCCGACCTCACCGCTCAAATTAGCCCTGCGTTCTTGCAGGGTTATTTTTTTGCCTTTATACATACCTGCACCCATTTCATCTATTTTACTAAATGGTAGAATTGGAACGGTTAATCTTTCCTTTGCGCTTTCATTAAGAAAGTAAATATATTTTAATTGGAAACCAGGTATTGGCTTTGCGCCTATGTGGTTTAAGTATCTTGTAGAACTCCAAGTTTTATACTCACCAACCTTACCCATCCTTTTTGCTTTTTGCCCTGCACCATCGGAAGAAAAAGAAGGATTAAATACTAATGAACACACAACCTCTCCATTAGGCATTTTCCACATACTTGTATTCTTTTTAATATCCACAAGATAAAAACCTGTTGCTCTGTAAATACTGCCATCTCCACATTGTGCCCCATCTGCATAAGATACTATCCACTCAATATGTGGTGCTTGCTTTTTAAGTAGCTTCATCATAATTGAAATGCATCTACTTTCGCTATTTGCAGGCAAATAGTCATCAAAGGCCATTCTTGCAAGTTCACAATATCCGTTCCAATGCGTATCTTTTACAAGATTTACAGAAGCGTGTTTATTGATGCTTGGGCCAAGTTGCATTACTCCATGAAGCCTATCGTCAAGAAAGCAACCAAAGTGAACGTAACATCTTGGGTCAACCTTCCCGCTGTAATGATGTTTCTTTACAAATTCATTGGCAATCTTTGCCGGGATTACCTTAACAATTATTTCCTTTGCTCTGCCCATTGCATTATGATTAAATACAGCGCATTTCCGTTGCTGTTTTCGTTTCCAAATGTTTCGGAGTATTTATACTCATTGGTTAGCTTTATATCCGCAATAGCCATTTTTATCTGCTCCGCTTGTTCGTCTGCTAATGTAAATGTCATCTGCTGAAATGGTGCTTTATCCCCATCTGGCAAACTAAATTCAGTTCCCAACTCACCTGTATCAACTTTGAAACCCGGCAATTCCAAACCCCACGCCTCTAATTTTTCCGCATCCCATTCGTTTGCAAGTGCGTTCCAATCCCACTCACCGAAACCCACATTGTCCTTAATCAGGAACTGCGCCCTTTGTTCTTCTGTCCATTCGTCTGCCAAAATAATGGGTATCTCTTTTGCCCCGATATCCGACAATGCTTTGAGCCGCATATTGCCACCCAGCACAATGTATTTCTCACCTTCGGTATAGCAAACCAAAGGCCGCTTTTCCAGCATTTCTGGAAAGTCAATAATTGACTGCTTTAATTTGGCAAACTTCTCATCCCGAATGACACGGGGATTATATGGATTTGCCTTTACGTTTGTTAGTTTTACCCAAATCATTTTTTTTGATTATTACTTCGATAGAAAACTCCCCGTTGCTATGCTCTTCGGGTTTGTCTTTGTTTGTTGCCGTGTCGATGACTTCAATATCCCAATACTCTTTTATGCCTGATTGTAGCAAGATACCCTCAACACTAAAAGTATGTGGTGGCTCACATGAGTAGGGCAGGTAAAAATATCGGTGGTCTAAATTCCAACGGCTCGGCAATGTCTTTTTACGCTCGTATAAATCACGATGCGGAATACTCATAATAATATGCCCACCGGGTTTGCAGATACGATACCAATTTTGTATGGCGGTAACTGGGTCGTCAAGATGTTCCAACACGTGGGATGCATAAACATAGTCGAATGTGTTGTCCGCGTATTTATCCATTGTCGTGGCATCACAATCATCCTTATCATGATGCACACAATCAGTCATTGAAATTGTGTCAATGCCGTCAAATGTATCTATTCTGCCACACCCTATGTCTATTCCCTGCCCTTTAATATATTTCTCATAAAATCCTGACGCTTTGCGCCTTTCGTGTGCTTTTGCTGTTTCAGCCATGTTGTTTTATAATTTGTAATAGGTTTAAAATAGTCCATGCACCATATCCGTTCGCCCCGGTTGGGATAACATTGTGAGCGTTCGGGCAAATCTCCACAACTCTGGGGTGTTTCATTTGCTCTGCTATGGCATAGGCCATTGATTGGTTTCCGATGAAAAGGTTGCACCCGGATATTACCTGCGCTAATTGATAAAAATCATCAATCTGATAGTGTTTGATGTTTGGCAACTTTGCGCTGATAACCCTAAACTCTTCGGGCAAGCCCACAAAAGTGATGCGGTCCTGATATTGGCGCAGGGCTGTATAGTCAAACGTGGGGTTGTGGTATCTTGAAGTCCTGTTAAGTACAATATCAAACGCTTCCGGGCTTGGCTTCAAATCAAAGTTAATCGGCTGTGACAAATCGCAGGTCAACTCCGGGTAAATATGGAAATACCATTGCGAAATATGCCCTGTGTAATTGTGAAACTTTCGGAATAGGTCAAAATTGTAATCAACCTTTTCATCGTTTTCGGTTATGTGAATGTCATTGATAAACTCCAAACCCCATAACAATGGTTCCAGCATTTCAGCCATTTTTTTATTCATCTGCACGCCCCCCATCGGGTGGGATAGGTTGCCGTATTTTGCAGGTACGTTGATGCGCAGGTATAAATCAACGGTTTCGCCTTTAAGTTCAGCAGCTTTCCGCATGGCCGGCAATGAGTAAATTAAATCCCCTGCGTTTCCTGAGTGTATTATTTTAGGCATTGGCTTCCCGATATAATCTTTTCAGTGCGTCAAACATACAGCTACGGCAACCGGGCAATGGCTGACCATAAAGCTGGCGGTGTACCTCGTTGAGTTTGGCATAGTAATCAGCCGCGAGGTGATAAGTTCCAGTGCGGTTGATGCGCTCAATGGTTTCTTTCAGTTGTAGGCAGATTTCTTTTTGTTCTGGTGTCATATTATTTCAATGATATATATATAAACCATAGGCATATTCCTATTCCCACTATGTAATCAATCATAAATATCTATCAATTAAACTTCCACACACAGCAGACAGGGCAGCAAACGGCAACCCCCACCACCCGGCAAGTGGAATGAATAAGGCAAGGCCGAGCCACCAAGATAAACAAAACCCACATTCCCAAGGTTTATAAACTGGGCGGTGCGGTCTGTGAACTTTTAAAATAAAACTTATCACGGGTGGAAATAGGTACCGTGATAGCAACACCGCCAAAGCGGCAACGGATATGATATTAACCAAGTTCATTGTATCTTTCTTTTATTTGTGCTTTCAGGGCGTTTATTATTTGACTGATTTCACGATAGTTTATTTTGGTGGCCTTTGCTATGCTGGCCATGCTGCGGTTTTCATTGTATAGCAGCCATAGTTTCTCAACGTACCAATCCGAGCGGTTGAAATGCAATGCCACCTCTTTGTAGTTGATTGCTTCCCTTGCTTCCTGCATCCGTCTAAAATTGCTTTCATCATAATCCTCTGCGGTGTCATCGTAGTCATCGGGTAGCGTTTCATTGGTGCGTAGGTGGTCGCGGTAAAACTTTGTATATCTATTTCCGTTTACTGCGTTCACTCCCACCCGGACAAGGTAAAATATCAGTGTGCCGTTCTGGTGTAGGTTGGTGATTTTTTCTTCGGACATCTCGCATAACAGGAGTAAAAGATGCTGCTGTAAGTCGCTTGCGACGTGCTTGCCTACTTTTCCGCAGAAATCCGGCAGCCATTTGCTGATTGCTATCTCTGTTATGATTTGGCTTTTCGTCACCCTCTTTCATTCATTTTCAAATCGTGAACCTTTTGTAACCAATCTTTCCATTGCTTCCGATCACCATACATTTCATGGTGCTTTCGGCAAAGAGCCATCAGGTTTTCAATGCCGTCAGCGGTCTTACTTCCACCCATGCCACGTGCCTGAATGTGGTGAATGTCATTTGCCACTGCTCCGCACACCTCACACGGGATGAAATCACCGGGCGAATAGCCGAAATGCTGGAAATATATCTTTGTGTGTTTCTGCAACGATGCAAAGTTTGTGGAATAATTACCATAAATTTTAAGAATGTTGAAAACTTTTTATTAAAATACTTGCATAGATATAAAAAACTATATTACATTTGCAGCATGAACACAGTATTTGAACAAGGACATCAAGCAGCAGCCGAATTTGATGCAGACCTACACGATGGTATCAACCCTTACAGACAAGGTACTTACCAATTCAACGAATGGGAAAAAGGCTGGCACTGGTATTTTACCATTCAAAGCCGCATTGACTATGCTGATGCACAGCAGGAACAGCAGAAATTTGTTGAAAATAATTTTGCAAAGTAAAAACTAATTCGTATATTTGCGTATCGGAATAACACGACTGAACCCCGTGCCGAAATTAGGAAGACAATGACAAAGCATAACCAGAAAGACCTCACACAAGTAAAGGGCGGCTCACTTCCAGCCGGGTTCAACCTTGAAAGTGTGGGGTCTTTTGTATTTATGAATATAACAAAACCCAAACCTATCCCGGCCGATATCTGCAATCGGTGTCTGGAAGAACTGGAAAACCAAATCATCCAGTTGGAAGTCAAAAAGCAAAACTGCACAATCAAAGAGCATCTGCCTGCTTACAAGTATGAGATGCACAAATTGTCAATGCAGCAGCTTTACTACACAGAATGTAAGCGTTTATTTATGAAAGGGCAAAACAATGGCTGAAAACAAAAAGTCCTTTGTGCTGTATTGCGACCAGCAGAACATTTTTAAGATGCTGCCGGATGACCTTGCGGGTAAACTTATTAAACACATCTTCGCGTATGTCAATGATGAGAACCCAGAAACAAATGACTTAGTCATGCAGTTAGCTTTTGAGCCAATCAAAATGCAGTTAAAACGTGACCTGCGTCATTGGGATGAAATCAGGGAAAAGCGCAGCGAGAATGGCAAATTAGGTGGCAGACCAAAAAAGCAAACAGAAGCTAAAAAAGCTAATGGTTTTTTGGAAAAGCAAACGAAAGCTAAAAAAGCTGTAAATGTAAATGTTAATGTTAATGATAATGTAAATGTTAATGTAATAAATAAAGATAATATATATAGGTCTTTTGGTCATTTACAAATTACAACCGCAGAGGTGGACAAAATAATTGCAGATGGGTGGGAACGTGAGCAGGTAGATGAAATCCTTGATGAAATCGAAAATTACCGCAACAATAAGAACTATGTTTCTCTAAATTTGACCGCTCGGAAGTGGCTGGCAGATAAACCCAAAAAAGGATTGCTGCCTAAACACTTAAAAAACTTCGTATGCTGACCTATTCATTCCATAATATCGAAATTCCTGCTGGCAAGACATCAGGGGAAGTGCAGACACTTTGTCCGCAGTGCAGCCACACCCGGAAAAAGAAAACAGACAAATGCCTTTCAGTCAACTTGGATAAAAAAGCATGGTATTGTCAGCACTGTCAGTGGAAAGGTGCAATCATTGACCGCCCAGAAGTGGTTAAATACGAAGTGCCGGAATGGAAAAACAATACCACGCTATCCGACAAGGTGCTTAAATGGTTTGAGGGCAGACGTATCACAGCCGCCACGCTGAATAAGATGCAAATCACAGAGCAAATGGAATGGATGCCGCAGGTTAGCAAGGAAGTAAACTGCATCTGTTTTAATTACTTTGAGAATGGGCAGTTAAAAAACACGAAGTACCGGGATGGAGCAAAACATTTCAAGATGCATAAAGGCGCGGAACTTATCCCATACAACATCGACTGCCTTGCAACCGCAAAAGAGGTGTGGATAGTTGAGGGAGAGATGGATGCTCTGTCTTTAATCGAAGCTGGAATTGAAAACGTGATAAGTGTGCCGAATGGGGCGCAGCCAAATCTTACTTTCTTTGACCGCTTCATGCCATCGTTTGACCACATTCAAAAGATACATATTGCGGTTGACAATGACGCACCCGGCATTGACCTGCGTAATGCGATTGCAGATCGGTTTGGAAAAGACAAATGCGATTACATCGTTTTCCCTGACTGCAAGGATGCAAATGAATATCTGCTGTTAAACGGTGCATTTGCCTTGCGTGATGCTGCAAATAATGCAACAGAGTTCCCAATGGTTGGAGTGTTCAGCATTACAGATTACCTGCCCGAAATTGAAAATCTTTATAACTACGGATTACCAGAGGGATGCGGATTGGGTATGCCGGGATTTGACAGCCTACTGAAATTCCACAAAGGGTATTTGACAACCATCACTGGCGTACCCGGACACGGTAAATCGGATTTTCTTGACCATATCCTTATCAAGTTATTACAAAAGCATGGATGGAAAGGTGCGTTTTACAGCCCTGAAAACCGCCCAGTGGAATTGCACATCAGCAAGTTGATGCGTAAGATAACACAGCGACCGTTTCAGGGCCACAATAGGATGAACCAAGAGGAAGTATACGAAGCCTTGTTGCTGCTGGAAAACAATATCTACTTCGTAAAGCCGGAAAAGGATTTCACACTGGACAGCATCTTGTCAAAGGTGGCAGAACTGAAAAACCGCAGGAACATTGATTGGTTTGTTATTGACGCATGGAATAAATTGGAACACCAGTACAGCGAAAGTGAAACTAAATATATCGGGCAGTCGCTGGATAAGATTGTCAACTTCTGCGAGAGGTACAACGTGCATTGCTTTTTGGTAGCACACCCACGCAAAATACAGAAAAAGGATGGCGGTATATACGAAGTTCCAACACTTTATGACATCGCAGGTTCCGCAAACTTTTTCAACAAGACCGATAACGGAATCACGGTTTATCGTAACTTTCAAAACAACAGCGTTGAAGTTCACGTGCAGAAAGTAAAATTCAGCCACTGGGGTGCGGTTGGTTCACAGCTATTTCAATATGATGTACCAACTGGGTTGTATCGTGAAATTTGATAATATAAAAAAATATACTATATTTGCAGTATGAGACACGGCAGTTTATTTTCAGGCATCGGTGGATTTGACCTTGCAGCCGAATGGATGGGTTGGGAAAACGTATTCCATTGCGAATGGATGGAATTTCCACGCAAGGTGTTGGATTACTATTGGCCTGATGCAGACAGCCACACCGATATTTGCAAAACAGATTTTAAAAAATATGAAGGAACAGTTGACATTATTTCCGGTGGCTTCCCTTGTCAGCCATTTTCACTTGCCGGAAAACGAAAAGGAACAAGTGATGAACGCTACCTCTGGCATGAAATGCTTCGAGCAATACGTGAAATTAAACCCAAATGGGTCATCGCAGAAAATGTCTTTGGTATTGTCAACATTGATGGCGGAATGGTATTCGAGCAGGTGTGCCTTGACTTGGAAGCTGAAGGGTACGAAGTTCAACCGTTTATTATTCCAGCTGCAGCCAAAAACGCACCGCACCGAAGAGACCGAGTTTGGTTTGTTGCCTACTCCGACAAGTGTTCAAAGAGATCACCCGGAAAGAGTACAAGCATTAAAAGAAACGGGAGCAACATCAATGATGAGTCGCGCCAATGGAGAGAATCGACCCAATTCAATACTGGATGCAATGAATTTTTACGGAATGCTGCCAACACCAACTGCGATGGACTCAACCAATGCAACGGCAACGATGAAATCAACGCAAGTGAAAGAGGGTTCGATGCACAGCGTAACTTTGAACCGATATATTTTGAACAATCCTTTATTGAATACTCCAACGGCATCAGACAAAAATGGAGGATGCACGCGGAGCAATCCGAAATTACAACTTGGGAGCAGTTTAGTAAACGAAATGCACGCAGTGTGCAACCAACCAACTGGGAAAACTTCCCAACTCAATCCCCGATTTGTAGCGGAGATGATGGGCTTCCCACCGAACTGGACGGAATTACCTTTTCAAAGTGGAGAAACGAGTCAATAAAGGGCTACGGAAATGCAATCTGTCCACAAATAGCATACGAACTTTTCAAAATAATAGAACATGAGAATAAAAATAAAAATACCAAAAACAAACAGCCGCACCACATTCCGAATGAGCGAGGTGGCACAGCTAAAAGAAACAATCAAGCATCAGCAAATCCGCATTCAGGAATTGGAACGGATGCTACGGATGGAGATTGCCTACGAACACGCAGCAATTAAAGCTGCACACCTTGCAATTAGGTCGGCATACGCTGACTATCTGCCAACGCATATTTCCCATTCCACCCGCAAGCGTGAAATACTTGAACCCCGGCAGATATTCATGTGGCTTATCCGCAATAAAACCGCCATATCACTCAGCAACATTGGTAAGATTTGCGGTGGCCGTGACCACAGCACAATCATTCACGCTTGCAGATTAGTGGATGACTATGCAGCGACCGACAGACGCTATGCTGCCCGGCTTGAAACTATAAAAAATAACTTTGAGTTGTTTGTGAATGAATGTAATTAATTTCTCTGGCGGCCGGACATCGGCTTACATGACAAAGCGATTAATCTATGAGGGCTTGACCGATTACATTGTTACATTCCAAAATACTGGTAAGGAATTACCGCAAACTTTGGATTTTGTAAATGAATGTGATAAGCGGTGGGGTTTGGATATTGTGTGGCTTGAATACCGAAAGCCAGCCAGCTTTGCTGTGGTTGATTACAAGACAGCTTCACGCAACGGAGAGCCATACATGCAACTAATCGAGCAAAGGCCGTCAGGCATTCCAAATATGCAATTTCGATACTGCACCACAGAACTCAAAATAAATACCCTTAAACGCTATTTAAAGAGCATTGGTGTCAAAGATTATATTTCATTTAATGGCATCCGATATGATGAGCCGAGAAGGTGGTCAAAATTGCAAGATGATGTTGACTTGCCGCTCGTAAAATGGAAAACTACCAAACAAGATGTTTTAAATTTCTGGCAACAGCAAGATTTTGATTTGCTGGTCAATGAGCCATACGGTAATTGCGATTGCTGTTTTTTGAAAGGAAAGGGAAAGTTGGCAATCATTGCAAAAGAAAAGCCAGAATTGTTTGATTGGTGGATTGACATTGAAAAGCAAAGCGGCTACCAATGGAAAAAAGAAATTAGCTATCAGCAACTCAAAGACAAGGCATTGTCTCAAATTGGAATGTTTGACGGTGACCCGTCTTTTGAATGTTTTTGTAACATAGATTAGGATATTAATGTTTAAAAATGTATATTTGCACAATGAAACCCATCAACCCATTTAAGCCCCACGTGGTTGAACTGCCAGACGGTGGTTATGCAATCCGGTTGTATCGGCTTTTTTCTGCCCAGTTCCTTACAGAATTTGGAACTTACACCGATTGCGTGGACAACTTGATGCTATTCCGCACATATTATGAAGCGGTTGTGTATCTGGATATAATGAAATATAAAAGAAAAAAACTAAACAAAGCAAAAGCAATATGATAGTAATTGACATCTGCCTGACTGATGTTCCAAAGGAACTGATAACAGAGGGTAAAAACGGTAAAAAGTACCTAAAACTGGTGCTTAATGAACGCAAAAGCGAGGGTAAATTTGGCGAAACCCACACGCTGCAATTAAGCCAAACCAAAGAACAGCGAGAAGCAAAGACACCGCCCGTGTATGTGGGTAGTGGAAAGGCTTACACCTTTCAACAAAAGCCGAAAGAGAACTTATTTAAGGCCGACAAAGGTGGCATCATGCAGAATTTCGCAAATGACATGATTGACCAAATTGAGCGTGAACAAAATGATTTACCTTTTTAATTATGAAAAAGATTGATAAATTTATGGCATCCTTGATGGTTGATTTAATTGACACCAATAAAGATGTGCAGGAAAGTAATGAAAGCGAAGTTTGGAAGTTGGGATATTATGAAGCAACTGATGAAGCTTTGAGATTAATGGCTGTTATTTTCGAGCAGTTGAAAAATGAAAGAGAAGATTGAACAAACCTGCGACAGCATCAAAAAGCTATTGCTGGACAAAAATGCCAAATATGGAAACTCCGCCCTTAACCCGGTGCGAGTTTTCAGCAAGGCAGACAATCAAGAGCAATTGCTTGTCCGCATCGATGACAAGTTAAGCCGGATTGCACGTGGCGCAGGAATGGAAGCCACAGACGAGGACACTTTGAACGATTTAATCGGATATCTAATTTTATTAAAAATAGCAAAAAATGACATACGAAGAGAAAAGGCAGCATTTTCAGGACTGTAAGAAAAAAGGGGATGTGATGGCGGTTGTGCAATACTGCGACGGCATTGCCAGTTACGCCACGATTATCAAAGCCCTGAACACACCGGGTAAATACAAAAGCAAAAAAGAACAGCAGATTATTGATGTTGCTTATCAATACGTGAATAGCCGTGCGAGAGGAGTTGTATACAACCATCATTTATTGGAAAGCTGAGATGCTATCCTTTGACATCGTGCCAAATCATGAAGCCGACCGAGTGCTGGCAAGGTATCGCAAAAAGGGATACCATGCGGAAGTTTACAGTAAAGAGTTGATTGTAAACATTGCCAAAAAAAATCTTGAAAAAAGTTTGCAGATATAAAAAACTATACTATATTTGCACCATACAAATCAATCAAATATGAAACACGATTTAGAACACAGAACCAAGCACGGCAGGGTTTCGACCTGCGAGTATGAGTTTTATTACTCATCATTCACCGACATTGTCAGCTTTACAGCCAAATGGAGCAATCTTAACGAGACCGAGAGGTTTGCCATTCCTGCTGAAAAGATTGATGAACTGATTGCATTTTTGCAAGAGGCCAAATTTATGTACGAATTAGGACTTGAAAAGGAGGGTGTCAGCTATGAATAATATCCTAACCGCACCCATTCTGCCAAATGAGATTGAATGGCGTGTGCAAAGTCAAACCAGCACAGGCAGATTGATTGTGGTGCCTTACATCAACAACCGTTGTGTTATGCATCGCTTTGATGCTGCATTTGGGCCGGAGAATTGGACATCGGAATTTAGGGAAATCAGCAATGGTTTTCTTTGTCGCCTGACCGTGACCGTAAACAAGCGCGAAGTGTACCGCGAAGATGGTGCAAGCAAGACAAACATAGAGCCTGAAAAGGGTGGCATCAGCGATGCGATGAAACGAGCTGCTGTGCAGTTTGGATTGGGCAGGTGCCTATACGATTATCCTCGTGTGTTCATCGAATGTGAGGGCAAGTTTATCCCGGATTGGGCATATGAAAAATTGGATAAGTTGGTGGAGTGGATAAATGATGGTAAGTGCAACCGCGACACAATTATTTTAAAGCCATGAACAAAGAATTAGACGCACAATATGATGTAAGGCCACTGCCAGTGGTGGCCTTACTTGATGCCGGAGACATTTTAAATGCCAAACTTTATGTTTCCGAACTTGCAACCCTTGCCAATAGGTATATAATAAATGACATCACAGCGTATATGGCAATCAATCACATCCGCAAAGAATTGCACGATAGAAATTTAATCGAAGCAATGCAGCCGGAATGGGGAATGGCAGAGCGCAAAGTAAATGCCGTACATCGCGAACAACAACAGCGCATTCAAGGCTGGTTTAACGGAAATAAAAAACCATCACCATACAAATGAAAAAGAGAGAAACACCCAAATCAATTGAAAGGCAGTTGCAAATTTGTCAACTGTTCGGTAAAACTGCCGAGTTGCCAGAAGCCGAGCCATACGATTACGCAAATCAACCCGATGACCTGCCCAGTGTGGAGCATTGGTACAAGGTGCGAGAGTGTTACATTTACCAACAAGAACGCCTATCCCAACAGGGATAGGCTTTTTTCTTTATGAAAGACATAGGCATAATGTTATATATACTGCCCATTGTGTTGGCTTTTGTGGACTTTATTACACATCGAGAATAAAACTACTTTTATAGGTAGATGGTGAAAGATACCAAACGCATCAGCCGGAATATCCACGCTGTATATTGCGACAAAACAATCAACCTGCTTCTTATGAGTGACCTGCACTGGGATAATCCCAAGTGTGACAGGGAACTACTCAAAAACCATATGGATGAAGCGGTCAAAAGGGGTTGTAAAATCATTTTAAATGGTGACACTTTCTGCATGATGCAAGGGAAGTATGACCCAAGACGCAGCAAAAAGGACATCCGGCCTGAACACAACAAAGCAAACTACATCGATGCGGTAATTCAGGATGCTGTTGAATGGTTTGCACCCTACAAAGACCATATTCTGCTGGTCGGATATGGCAACCACGAAACTGCAATTTTAAAGGCACTTGAAACCGACCCGATACAGCGTTTTGTTGACCTATTCAACACCACTCACGGGGTAAATGTTTACGCTGGCGGATATGGTGGTGTGGTAGATTTCAAATTTAATCTCACCGAACACGGTCACAGACGGAAATGGACACTACGTTATTATCACGGCTACGGTGGTGGTGGTGCTGTTACAAAGGGTGTAATTCAAGACCAACGATTTATGGCGTCAATGGAGGGTTACGATTGCATTTGGCAAGGCCATGTTCACGAACTCTACCACCACATCAACCCGGTTGAGGTATACGATAGCCATCAAAAGAAAATAAAGGCTCGCAACGTACACCAAATTAGAACATCAACCTATAAAGAGGAGTATGAAGATGGTTTTGGTGGGTTTCATATTGAAAGGGGCAGGCCACCCAAACCGCTCGGCTCAATGTGGCTGACCTTAACCGCCAATTTAAGAGATAGCGAAGTAACGCCTGAGTTCACATTTTGTCAGCAGTTCTATGTTTAAGATACCATTGTGTCTTGAAGTAATTGCAGCAAACGAACAAGCCGAGATGCTGGAAGATAT
>Ga0208546_1000333_pt1 | contig 18346 bp, 19 predicted proteins | sample DEB19_08_DNA_4_FD_184528 | JGI IMG/M metagenome (GOLD analysis project Ga0208546, IMG submission 184528) | Aqueous microbial communities from the Delaware River and Bay under freshwater to marine salinity gradient to study organic matter... | ecosystem: Environmental > Aquatic > Marine > Coastal...
AGGACGACTGTTTGGTTTTGGACTTTGCGGGCAATATCGCTCGTCACGGGCCGGTGGACCGGGTTAATCCGAAGAAGCCTCGCAAGAACGACGGAGAGGGTGTAGCGCCGGTTAAGACCTGTCCCGAGTGTAAGAGCATCGTCTTTGCCGGGTGCGCGGACTGCCCTGATTGCGGTTACGTATGGCCGGTCAAGCCGCCTGAAATTGAAAAGACGGCAACAACACTGCCAGCGATGAGCATGAACGCTCCGGCCACTTGGTTGAAAGTTAACGCGGTGTCTTATCGTATGCACAAAAAGGCCGGTAAGCCTGACTCGGTGCGGGTCGAATACCGCTGCGGACTAGCCGTTTATAGCGAGTGGGTTCTGTTTGACCACAAGGGCTACCCTCGGGAGAAAGCCCTCAAGTGGTGGCGTAGACGCATGCCGGGGCCGGGGATTCTGCCATCCAGTACCGCCGATGCCTTAGGACGAGCCGACACGTTGATGAAACCCACAGAGATTCAAGTTCGCAAAAATGGCAAGTACACAGAAGTTGTCGAGTTTCGGTTTATGCCCCATGTGCAAGCGGGAGGCTCGGGGGTTCCTGTATCTGCCGCCGCCGGGGGTGCTCCGTCGCAAAGCGCGTCTCTGTTCAATGCAGTGCATGGATGACTATATGATCGACAAATCACCCAACGAAAAGATCGCGCTTAACGATGCTTCTGCGGCTGCGGGGCACTTCATCGAAGCATCCGGGGTCTACAACTTTCTGGAGTTCAAGCCAGACCAGTTCGACGAGTTCATCGAAGCCATCGTGACGGCTTACGTCGAGTCGCTTCAGGGCCAGAAAGTCGAAACAGACGGTGTAAGATTCCCTTAGACCGCCTTACCACGGAACCATGCTTTGCCATGTTCAACGACGCACAGTTCAGGCTGAAGCATCTTACCGCCCACAAAGGTAATGACGGCAAACCCCGATGCCCAATTGACCGGACTGGCTTCAGTGTAGTTGAACTGCGGGCCGTATGGTTCCGCCAGCGTCCCGGTGTCTACGCCATATCTCCGACCGCGATAGTCCGCCCACGGCGTAACCTTCAACTGGTGCATGTGCCCGTGAACATACGAGACACCCGCTTTAAGGGTTGAGTTGTAGGACGAGTGAACCCCCCCGGCTACGGGTCGATGCCGGACGCACAGCCAGTCATCCTGCTCACGGTTCAAATGGATTGCCCAGCCCGCTTCCCAGCGCGGCAAATAGTCCAGCAAGGTCATGCCAGACATCTCTTCAAACTCGCCTACGCGGCCTGAGAGGTAGTTCTCGAAGCGGGAGTCATGGTTGCCGATGGTGCGCAGGAGCTTGGCTCCCTTGGCCGCTCGTTCGATCTCAGCGCAGCGATCCTGCACAGTATGGATCTCGTCCTTCAACTCAGGCTGCTTCTCCCACATGATGCGGGCGTGCCGGGAGATTCGAGCGCCGTCCAGAATGTCGCCATTCAAGATGACCATTTTCGGACTAAGTTGCTTAGCTAACTTGCAGAAGGCTTCGTGCGCCTTAGTCACGACACCCGGCCAGTAGTGGGCATCGGATGCAATCATTAAAACGCCATCATGTAGCGTTTCGTCGATCTGGTTTTTGTAGTTACGGGAACGCTTCTCGGCTAATTGGGTCAGGCTATCACCGACTTTGACTCGCCAGCTTTTTCCCTTCCCCTTTTCTCTGGATTGCAGAACAACGCCGTATCGAAGCTCAAGAGTTCTACGCCTTGTCCGCACGGCGCGGACGTTCATTTGGAAGTATTCTGATAGTGCTTTAGCTCCGCCTAGTTTTTTCCACGCTGCAATGAATTCATCATCACTCACTTTTTGCGGCACGATTCACCTTTATACCTAGTTTTTTGCGGCGAGCATTGGTCGCTTTATCGTCTCGGGAAGCCCGCCATTCTAGGTGCCCATCTACCAGACGATACTCTTCCTTGTGGACCAACGCGCAATCACAGCACTCCGAGTGCGTGTACCCACGGACCCTGTACCACTTTCCGTCTTCAATTTGGACGGGCACGTACTTGTCCTGTTTTTTCATGGGCTTGACTCTACCTGTTTGCGTACCGTCTTAGCAAGAGTTCTTCTTGGAGTGTATATCCGCCGCGAGCTTTTTTGACGCGCTGGGCGTCGATGTAAGCCTGAGCTTCCTGTTCGCTTTTAATTCCGATGGCGTCCGGATTTTTCCCGGTCTGCTCCATGAAAAGCGTTTTCCACATGGTTGGATGGCCCGGCTTTTTGAGCATTACTCCGTCACCAGTCATTGACGACCAGTGATAGCGGTTCTTGTCATACGGATCACGTTCTGGACGTATGCCAGCTTTCCAAGCCGTAATGTAATCATAGTCAGCGTTCTGCCCAAGATTGGGGCATTCATTAAATTCTTTGCAGAACTCTGAGTACCAAGGATGCTTTTTAATTTCAGCCTCAATACGCTGACGTTCAGCATCAACGCTGCCGCCACGAGCTTTTTTGACTATGCCGCCATGCGCTCTTTGATTCATGGCCAAAAGCCGGAATAACTCCCGACGCTTTTCTACCGGAGTCGCGTTAAAAGTTTGTGCATTTAACAAGAACTCTGGATTAAGGCCACCGCCCATCTCGGGGCTACGGGTAGATGACATCAATCCTTGAAGGCGTTCTTTTTGCTCGGGAGTCAAGTCTTCAAACGAGTATCCTTGAGGGGCAACGGCTTCTTCACGCGGCGATGGCGCAGGCTCTTCCGCTGGAGAGGGTTCGGCTGACAGGTCTTCGCTGTCCTCAAAGCCGCCGGGAATAAAGTCTGCTGCTTCTGCTCTTTGAGCTTCTTGCTCAACCCGAGCGCGTTCCTCGCCACTCAAGGCCGTTTTGCCAGAGGTATAAAAAGATCGCGGCAGAACACGAGACAAAGAGTCAGCCATCTTTCCAAGCGACACCGGGTTGCTCAGGTCAAACTTAATGGTGGTGACCGTGTTAGCCAGTTTCTGCACACCGTTAGGGTCAAGCATCAATTCCATGATGGCTTCGTCGGTCGCAGTAGCAAGCTGAGAACTGTTGTACTTAGACAACAAACGAACGACTTTTTGAGGAAGGCTTGTAATGCGGTCGCGCAGCGTGGACGACAGGTAAGGAATATCAATACCCGGCACGATCTGAGCCAGCGCATCAAGCTCTCTGCGATCAATCGCTACACCCAACTTGGATATGTCCGCTGCCGACACCTTGTCAGAGAACAACGCCAACTTGCGCAAAGACGGCTGGAACGCCTCGCCAAAGACAGCTTCAATGCCAGCCTTGTTAGCCGGGTCCATGACGTACTGCATGAATCCGTTGGCATTACGACGGCCAAGGTTAATAACCTCAAGTCGCAGCGCGTTTCTAACAGCCTTGGCAGTGTCGGCATCAAGGTCCTTAATGTCGCGCATGATCTTTTGGCGTTGACGAGGATTGTTGATGACATTTGAGGCTAACGTGGAATAGTCTGGCGCATCGAACTGAGTCAAAGCGTTATTGGCAACGCGAGCTTCCGCAGCCTTAGCGGCCTTATCTAGCGATCCAAGGCGCGAGCGCAACTCACGATCATCCAGAACGGCCTTCCGCAATTTATCTTCAAGGCCCGGAATCTGCGAAATAATTTCCTTTTTGTCCTTTAAGTACTTGGACAATTTTCCAGCGTTAAGCATTCCGTCCTTAACGGCTTTATCGTAAACCTCAGAAATGATCGCATTTTCGGCAATTTGGTCGCCAGACTCTTTGCCAACGGCTTTAATGAACTGTCTATAAGACTCGGCATTTTTAACAATAACCGGAGCTACTTGGGTTGCATACTTTTTAGAGTCAACGTCTTTAATGCCCTGAGCGCCAAAAGGAATGCCAATTTTCTCAACGTACTTTAAATCAATGTCATTAAGACGCTTACTGAAGTCACCCGGAATAGTTTCGCGAGCAGCGTCCACAACCTCTTCAAGTTGCAAAACCTTGCGCATAGAGTCTTCACTCATACGCTGACGCTTCAAGCCGTTGATTGCCTTCTTTAGAGACTCTACGTTGTCAAACGAAATGGGAATATGCTCAAGCACAGTTTCTGAGGTGCCCGGAACAGGAAACTCCTTGGGCGACAGGAACTTCATAATGTCGCTGTCAACCTTGGTGCCCTTGCCAAAGATGTCACGCAGATTGTTTTGACGAACAAACTGATAGATCTGTTCAACGCCTTCAACTGGCATCTTGACGCCAGCCTCTCTGGCTTCGGCCAAAAGCTTTTCGTAATCAGGGGAAACTTCGTTTTTAGCTGCTTTTTTGCGTTGTTCTATCAGGGCCTCAATTCGAGTTCCCAATGTCTCAGGGTCCATTACCGGAGTGACACCCTCGGTAAGGTTGTTTAATTCATCTTCAATGTCCTTACGCTGCCGTTGGACAGCAGGGGCAACCTTGAGTCCGGCTTCTGGCTTAACTTCAGCGCTATACGGCTTGCCAAACATCTTCTCGCTTTTGGCTTGAATGTCAGAAGATGCCTGCTGAACAACGCGATTAACCTTTTCGCGGAAAGACGGGTTGATCTTGGCAAGTCGCTCTACTTGCTGGCGAATGACCGGGTTGTCGGCCATGGCAATAACGAGAGGAGCATCGGACTTGTTTACAAACTGAGAGGCGTCGTTAACCAACTGAATAAGCGCATCAACAGACTCTGCACCCTGCTCCTTCGCGGCAAGTTCAAGCAAACTCTTTGCAGCACCACGAGCATACGTTTCAGTCACTTCCGGTTTGCCCTTCAGCAAGTTCCGGTTCTTCGTGATCTGATCCAAGCTTCTAGCAAGAGCGTCCGTTACCACCTCTCTAGGAGCAGCTGTTCCAACGCCGCCAAGGATGCTTCCAGCCAAACGACCTACACCAGTAGACTCTTCGCCCGTAACGGCACGCTCAATAGACTCACCAGCCTTTCCGCCAATCTCACCAAAAGCGCCAGTCAAGAACTCGGAAGCAGCACGAACAGGTGTCTTGAGCAGGCCAACCCCGCCGCCAATATAGCTCGTAGGATCAGCAACGGCCTCTACACCAGCGCCAACCACTTCACTGATTGGACCGGGCGCACGCATATCAGTCTTAGGCGGCTTAAAACCAACCTTTTCATAAACAGGAGCAATTCGCTTTTGAGACTCAGTAAAGGCTTCAGAAGCCGCTTGGATAATAGGCTTAGATTCTTCGCCAATGCCGTACACGCGACGCATGACTTCTTCTTGGGGAATGGCACCGGTCTTGGCCATTTCAGCAGCAGCCATCTTGCCGTAGCCAGCGCGAAGCAATGCATCCAACGCAGCCGGAGCGTTAATGACGCCTCGCTTAAATGCGTTCAAAAGATACTCTGTTACGCCAGCAGGTTCTTGGGCAGTCGTTTCTTCAGGCTGCGCAATTTCACGATCACCAATACGAGTGACCGTTACGTCTGGTCGCGGCTGAGTTTGAGGAGCGCCACCAACCTTAGAATTCAACTCTTCTAGCTCAGCCTGAGTCAATGGCTCGTCAAACTCGAAAGTTTTGCCATTAACAGTGTAAACATGGGGTGTAGCCATTTAATGCCCCTATTAATTAGTCTGTCGGCCAGCTTTGCCGGTACTCAACGTAATACCAGTAGATTTTTTATTTGCCTTAGCTTCATCTTCAGCTCGCTTTTTCTGAGCTGCAATACGTTGCTTTTCGGATGAAGTTAGCCATTTTCTTCCAACAATTCTTTCGACGGCTTCTTGAGAAATGTCGCTTGACCCAGAAAAAGTATCTAATACGCTTTCTCTTCCAGAGTTGTATTGAGGCGCAAGCAGGTCCTCAATGACTAAAAGAACTTTTTCTTTATCTTCTAAAGACAAGTCAGACGGAATGCCGCTTAAAAAATTAGAAATACTGTTAACAACCCTTGTTGGGAAGCTGCCAGCATTGGCAATGGTATTTACTTCAAGTACGCTTAACTGCTTATCACCTTGCAGTCCAGCAAGAAATCTATCTAGCTGCTTGCTTGCTGTTGGACTGCCTTCTTTTGCAGCCTTTAAAAGAGATTGCGCCTGAGAAACAGATGCTAGCTTTGCGCTAATTGGAGCAAGTTTTCGATCACGAACAGATGCAACGCGAGCCTGAACAACGCTGCTTGGTCTGTTTGGATCTGGCTCAGCTTTTTCAGGGCGAGACTTTTTAATCAAGTCTGCTTTAAAATTTAAATATTCTTCTAACGTCATTCCCATAGAAGCCGCGTTCTTTTCATCAGTAGTCCGAGAGTCGCGAGCTTGAGTCGGCTCTCTGAAATACTGAGCCATCAACTGTCGAGCTTGCGAACCTTCCTTCTGAGCACGCTCCATGCGGTACTTGGCAGCAAGTTGGTCCAACTGCAACGCCTTGGCTTCGGCTTCCTTACGGGCTTCGGCCTGCTCGCCGCCATACTCACCAATGTCACGCAAGAATGTATACAGGTTCCGTCGCTCGTAAAAACGCGGATCACTTTCTTTACGCGGCTGAGTCAGACGCATGGCAATGTTGCGCAATTCCTCGCCCTTGCTGGGCTGTGCAAGAAGACGCTGTTTGGCCTGCTCAATCGTACTAAGAACCGTGTTGAAGTCTTGCTTTTCGGATTCAGACGCGGCCTTTTCTCTCTCTAAGAGACGCTTAAAGAGTTCCGAGCGCAATCCGCCAACAGAGGGTACAGCCGAAAGCCCAGACTGAGACTCCTCGTCTTCGGTGTATTCTTCTTCTGGAAGGTAGTCCGACTCAAGGCCGTACAGTTCGTTTTCGTCTTCCATGATCAACCCCCCTCAGTCGGGGTAACAAAAACTTCATCGTTGGTGTTAATCCGCCCCGGATCATACTGGCCAGTTTCATCTGACGGAGAAGATCCGCCGGGGAAATACTTGTTAATCAAGTCAATAATTTCTTTAATGCCAGTCGCGCCACTAATTGCCTTCTCAATTGCAGACGCACCACCCGGCTGAGCAGGAGTCTCAACCGTTGTAGAAATCTCCGTCTTAGGCAAGTTAATGCCCTTGAGAATGTCAGACATAAACTTGATCTGTTCTTTTGAATACCCTTCTTGACGCAAGAAGTCTTGATAAGCCAGATCCAAGTTGGCTTGCTGCATGACACGCTCTTTAGCGCCAACGCCAGTAATCGCTTCAGCGCCCTTGAGGCCAAGCGCCTGCTCAGTCTCGCCCAGCATTGAGTACTTAGAAGCCAAGTCACGCAGAGCCTGCGCATCCTGAACAGACAACTGGCCCTTGGATTCGCCAATACGAGCCAAGTTGGCCGCGTCTTGAGCCGTGAGCGTACCCGTAGCCTTGCCGATGTCGGCCAGTCGAGCAGCATCTTCTGCCGTCAACTGACCCATCTTGGCACCGATGTCAGCAATGCTCTGACCGCTCTGTAGCAGACGGTTGTAGTCTGCCGTGCTCAATTGACCAGCCGTGCCAGCCAGATCCGCCAAGCGAGCCACATCACGACCGTAAATGTCCGCAGCCTGACCGTAGCCAGCCTGAAGCGCCTTGGCCTGTTCGCCCAGAACCGCCTGTTGAACATCGCGCAACGCACGCGCACCAAACTCACCCATGCGGGTCGAGCCGGGACCAACGCCAAACTGTCCGGCGCTAATAAATTCTTGGCCAACTGCCGGAAGATATTTTTCCTGCAACTGGCGAACGCCCTGCTTGCCAATTTCTTCCACGACGCCCTGAATGTAGGGATTCATGTACTCCTGAGCCGCTTGGGGGAATGTTCGAGCCGCTGCTGACATATACGGCTGCGCTGCTGATAGTGCCGATCCAGCCCCTGCGCGTTGAAGAGCGTCGATGCCTTGCGCAAACATGGGTTGGGCCGCGCCGACCCCAGACATTCCAGCAGCGCGAGTAAACATAGGCGCAGCCGCTTCGGCTCCACGCATTCCCGCAGCCGTTGTAAAGTCTTCAGCAGCCGCCCCCAATCCGCTCATACCTCCGGCTCGGCCTAGTTCGGCCCCGGCTTGCTTCAGGAACGGTTGATACGATGTGGCAGCAGCTTTAGTAGCCTCAAACCCAGCCTTTTCATCGGGGGTAAAGCCAGCAATGCGCGGCCCGGTGTACTGAGCGTATGGAAGGTCGGCAACAGCCTTAGCGCGACCCAGCATGTCTGTGGTGTACTGGGTATACCACTCTGGCAACTGAATCTGAGATGTGCTGCTAGTAGTACCGGGTGTCGGGGCGCTGCCCTCAAACAAGAAATCTACAACGCTCATTAGCTCAACCCTCCGCCCATATACTTGTTGGGCGATTTTGCGTCCGGACTAATCTGGCCACGCGAGAGGGCACGACCCTTGTGCTTGCGGATATTAGCACGGAACTGATCCATGCGCCGAGCACCCTCCTTGGTCGAGCCGTCCCCCAAAAGGGCCAGCGTTTCTGCATCCATTACATATTCCCCATCGCTCAGCAGAGCCGGGATCTTGTCATCGCGCCCCGAGCCGGGGCCATCAAAATAGCGAGTCTGGCTGGAGCCTCCACCGGCATACCCGGTCAGGCCACCCGTGGCCATGGGCTTATCTTCCTCCGGCGTACTGGCAGGCGGACCCTCTTCCAAAGGCGGCTGAGTCGGTTGCTCCAACTGCATGGAGTCTTCAAAGAACTTAGCCTCTGGCCGCGTGCCATAGGTGTAGTAGTCAATGTCCGGACTCAATTGCTTGCGGGTATAGACGTACTTCGGCAGCGCACCGCCCAAACTTGGGGCTGTTGGCTTGGTCACCGGAGTCGTTGGCGTTTTTGCCCCAGCCGCACCCAAAGCGCCTAGCAGTTTCAGTAAGTTTTCCAGATTGGCGTACTTGTCCATCAACGCCTTCAGCGGATTTTCCGCTTCTGTTGGCGTGTCAAACTCTGGTGGCTTTTCGGGCAGATCCACGGGAGTCTTTAGCGGAGGCACAATCGGCGGCAAATCAAGCTCCGGCAGCGTCGGTTTTGTTGTTTCAACAACCACTTCATCCAGAGGCTCTTCATCCTCCGGAGGTTCTTCCGCAGGCGGCTCAAACTGAGGCGGCTCAGTTGGCAAATCAACTGGCGTTTCAAGCGGAGGCACAAACGGGGGCAAATCTAACCCCGGTAGCGTCGGTTTTGTTGTTTCAACAACCACTTCATCCAGCGGGCCTTCTTCTTCCGGCGGTTCTTCACCCACTTCCGGCGTAGGCTCAAATTGCGGCGGAGCTTCTGGCAACGTCACCGGAGTGCTAAGGGGCGGTACAAATGGCGGAATCGGCAGGTCAATAGGAATTGGCTTCCCGGTCTGAACAATAACTTCATCCAAAGGATCGGAATACCATGGAGTTTCGTCAGCAATTTCTAAAGGCGGCTCTTCAAACTGCGGCGGAGCCTCGGGTAATGTGACCGGAGTAGTAGTTGGGGGTACAACCGGCGGAACAATCGGCACAGCCGGAGCCTTCGTGCCAGTCACCACGACCTCATCTAAAGGACCCGGTTCAGCCGGTGTAGTCGGTGTTGCGCCAGCGCCACCACTTGCAGCACCCGCAGCACCTGCCGCGCCAGCGCCTAAAGCGGCAAGTTGAGCAGCAGTTAACCCGCCACTAGCAACAATCGGGAACGTAGCCGTACCAAGACCAGCAGCACTCACCGCACCCGGAATCAAGCCAGTCGGCACAACGCCAGTCAGCGCACCAGCGCCAGCAGCGCCAGCAGCGCCTGCTCCAGCACCACCAGCCGCCCCCGCGCCCGCACCAGCGCCAGCCCCACTACCAGCACCAGCACCAAACAAGCCGGGAATTGCAGTAGCACCCATGGCAGCCGCAGCTAACATGGTAAGCTCCTTAACCGGCAGTTTGCTCAGCAGCGTCTCCTTGGCTTTAACCCCCAGCATCGGATCAACGTAGCCAGCCTGTCCACCAAGTGCGGCAACATTTCGCTCGATAGCTTGCTCTTTACTAAATTCATTGCCGGGACCAATGTATCTCTCTGTAAAAACCTTAGAAGGCATTTCATTGTAGAACTTGGCAATCTCGTCAGCCGTCATTGGGCCGCGCAATTCACGAAGTTTGTTGGAGTCAATTATGTTTCCAACAAAGTCTCCGCCAAGATCACGTTCCGCAGCCAAAGCGCTATCAAACGCGCCAGCAAAATCATTTGCTTTGAGTTGATCGCTAATTTTCTGAAGGGCCTGCACGCGAGGATTGCTTGTTACAGCTTCTCTCTCAGCGTCGGTAATTGCAGCGGGCTTAGCCACTTCCTGCAAAGCACCAGCCATCTCTGGCGTAACTTCAAAATCAATAGCAGGCTCTTCAGCGCGAGTTGGCGTTGCTTGTATCCCAGCGCCAGAAGGCGGAGTGGTAACACCAGATGTGCCAGTGAAACCCTGTTGAAGAAGTCCCGGCTCAAGTGCCAGCTTTTGTAGTTCTTGATTCTTACGCAGGTTGGCGAACAACTCATCAAGCGCACCCATGTTCAAGCCAGTGCTTTCGGGAGTAGTGGCCCCCTCAACAAAAATATTTGGAGTTGGCTCTTGGGTTACAACAGGTGGTGCAGCAGGTGGTGCAGAAGGGGGTTCAGCCACGCTCAACGGCGACGGACCAACAGGCTCCGGCGTAGAAACCGCAGTCAATGCCCCAACGGGTTCTTGTACTCGCGCAGCCTGCTCGGCCGCAACACGCGCAGCCTCTTGTTCAGCAGCCACTCGCGCAGCCTCTTGTTGAGCCAAGCGATCTAATTCAGCCTGACGAGCAATCTGAGCCTGTCGGGCTTCCTCGGCCTGACGAGCAGCATCTGCTTGTCGCCGTTGTTCCGCAGCAACGCGGGCAGCCTCTGCTTTCTGAGCAGCAACTCGTTGAGCCTCTGCACGCTGAGCAGCAGCACGTTCGGCCTCAGCCCTTTGAGCAGCAACACGTTCGGCTTCTGCACGTTGAGCGGCAACACGAGCAGCTTCTTGCTGACGAGCCACTTCTGCCAGTCGAGCGGCCTCCGCTTGTTGAGCGGCCAAAGCCTGCTGGCGCTGCATCTCAGCCAACTGCTGCTGACGTTGCTGTTCTGCAACACGCGCCTCTTCCGCTCGACGGGCCTGCTCTTGCTGCTCTGCAATGCGCCGCCGATCTTCTTCAGGATCAGCAGCAACCGTGGCTGACGGGATAGCTCCGTAGGTGTAATACGAAGTGGAAGGAGCCTCTGGCTGCGGAGCCACCGTGCTCAACGCGCCCCTGCTCAAATCCTCTCGCGCTTCTTTACGTCTTGCCATAGTTCACCTAATCCAAAACTTGATAGAAACGGATTGCCCATTCGCGCCAATCGTCATACTGATAAGGCGACGGCGGGTTCTGCTGGGAAATCCCATTGATGCCAATGATGCCAGCCGCCCAATTCTGCCACTCAGATTCGTTTTCCAAGCGGGCTATTGGGCCAAACTGCTCAAGATCATAAACGGTTACGTCCGCCCAATCTTGCAGCCGCATGGTTCTCGGATCAACCAAGCGGGTCATGGGTTCTCTCCCAAGACCGTGCCCGTAGCCGGTTCGATATGAGCAATAATTTGCCCCATCTGGTAGTTGCCACCCAGTATGTTGCTCTCAAAGCGGAACCGTAACTCACGGCGAATCTCGCGGAAATAAACCAACTGTTGCTGACGGTCAGTCAAATTGGAATAGATCGTTTGCGGGTCGCTTGTGACTTCGCCTGCTCTAGCATTGGCGCGACCAGTAATTCGCACGGTCATGTTTCCAGACTGCACGAAGTCAGGCTCAATGAACTCAACGCGAACCGCCATGTTTTGAGGTTGTTCGCTGGTCATTAGCGACATATCTGCTGTTTCAAAAAACGACTGAATTGGCCTAATCTCTGTGCCGTTGATTTCGTCGGTGCCGTACTCGTGCTGCCAAACCACGTAGCCCTTTTGATTATTAATGATGCGGTAGTCGCCATTCTCGGTAATACGCAAATCATCGTTTTCGGTTTCGCGCAAATTCGTATCGGTCGTATCAATGACCCCAATGGCCAAAGGTGAGTTAAATACCTGCGCGTACTGACCGGCAGACCGACCACCACCGGGCAACTCCGTGTCGTACCACGTATTCTCGCGCACGTTGTAGATCACCGCATGCGTACACTCGGTCGCATTGCCACGCGGGTAACACCACCAGATCTCGCCCCAACGAGGAATCTTGAATGCAAAAACTTTTTGCCGTTGGGCGTAGTTCAGGTTGTCGTAGAACCAGTTGAGGTTTAGGCTGTTTGGCACCTCACGCACGACACCGTTGAACATCAAGAATCGGTCAACGCCGCACCAGAAGTAGATGCCGTCATACTCAATGACGCTTTGGCCAGAGAGGATGCTTGACTGCGAGGTGATCGTGTCAAACTGAAACACCGCAGATCCGCCAACGTAAGAGGCGCGAACCACCGAGTCCAACGACCAGAAAAGACCGGCAGGCGCATTGCCTGCACCAGCGCGAAGCGGCAAACCTTTTAAGATTTTTTGGCTAGTAACACGAGCGGCACCAGAGTCACCTCCAGTCCAGTCGTCCGTATAACCAGCGCGGCTCCACTGAACGAAGCCATCGGAGCCATAAGCAAACACATACGGAGCCAAAGCAACTATGCCGCCCGATACGGTTACCTGTGGAACTGGGGATAATGGAGTTGTTCCGTTGTCGTACCCACGGTAAAGCTGTCCGCTAGCATCAGACGAGATGTCCTCAACGTCATTAGAAACATGAGCCAGTATTTCGTTCTGATTGGTTGTGGTGTTGTACGCCACATCAAAATGCCACAAAGCATTGACGTTAGAAACGTAAGCCGGATCAGTTCGGTTGATGATGTTGCTGGCTAAGCTGTTCTGATCTAACCGAAAACGGAAAACACCATCCGATGTTCCGATGTGGACATAGGTAAAAGAGTTGTGGTTGTGGATGTACATGCCACGCGCAATGTTGTCCAAAGAATCTTGGACTGCGCGAAAGCCGCCTATCTTTCTTGGCAACCCACGCTGAAACCGGACCCACTGTCCATCAACGTAATAATTACCCTCGAACTTGGTACCGTCGCGCTTGATACCGGGTTCAGAGCGAACAATAACCGGCTGCAACGGCATTAGTACGTACCGCCCTCAATCGGGTCAAGACCAAGGGCAATCTGAGCAGCCGACTGACTAGCAGCCGTAAATACTGCGGTGCCCACCGTGGTTGCTCCCAAGTTGGTGCGAGCACTAGAAGCCGTCGTAGCTCCTGTACCACCTTGAGAAATCTGCACAGGCAACGAAACCGTGGACGTATCAGCGTCAACCACATCCGTGCCATCGCAGTAGAAAATGGCTCTCGCATTCTGAGCCAGCGTCACGCCGGGAGATGCTTGACCAGAGGTTCTCACTCCAAACTGATATGCGCCACTAGTTTGGTTGCTAACCCAGTACTGTTGTATCGTATTGGGGACGATGATCTCTCTGTCGCCGGTCAGCGTGCCGGTGAAGATGTAAGCAGTCTTGTTCAACTCTCCGATAGAGAGCGTGTAGTTGCCGCTGCCAGAAATATCAATCGACAATAGCGTGAAGGCATAGACAGAAGCCTGACCAAAGCCAATCGTCCAAAACTCCACGCCATCCGTGACGACAATACAACTGTCGCCGGGCGACAACACCAGCGTAGCCGTTCCATTAATCAACTCCGAGCTATTAGGATCAATGACCAGATCGCCTGTTCCACTGTTGCGAACATTAACGAACCAGTCCGAGCCTACAGACGGCGCTGAACCTAAAGAGAGCGTCCCTGCCCCACCGTTCCATACGAGCACTTTTGCTCGGTCACTACTACCGGTGGTGTAGTTTGTGTTGAACGTGCTGACCGGCATCGACTGGTTGAGAGTCGTTGCAATCGCCTTGATGCCAAGACCAGCCAGCGCAGAAGCATTACTAGCCGAAGCTGAAGCTCCGTACTGGAACGAGCGCCAAGTGCCAGCCGTCGTGCTGTTGTTGGTCAGATATATCTGGAACGTTGCGCCACTCGGAACCGCACAAATCTGAGTCCCGCCGTAGTCTTTAACCGTAAATGTGCTGGCACCGACGTTGTTAAACAAAACCGTTTCGCCAGTCGAAGCCTCGGTCGCATCCGGCATCGTAATAACAAGGCTGGTCGTCGTCGGATTAACGTCCATGATGGCCGAAACGACATCCGTAGTCGGAGCCGACTCCAACGGCCAGTCAAGCGCCTGATCAATCGTTAACGATACATAGCGATACGAGACATCACTCGGATAGATCGTCGTGCCACCGAACGTCTGCGTATAGGTTGTAGTCATGGTTAAGCCTCACGCCGGTTCGTGGACCGGTCAACAATCTTCTGTAGATCCTCGCCATTAAGCGCCGCCAGCGACCGGTCATAGTAGGACTGCCACAACTGGACGCGCTCGTCGTCCTTCACAAATGGCGTAGCCTCAACCAAGGCTCCGTACAGCAACAGGTTCGGCGCAAACTCGGTCAGCCAGTTCGTCTGGTTGGCGTCATCCAGCAACGGCGGCAGTTCGTAATACAGCACCTCCAGCGGATAGTTAGCATCCGGGGTCGGCGCAAAAATCCAATGCTTGTAGTCGTAGTCCGCGTAAAACTGCGGGCCACCCGTAGTCGTCTCATTCGGCCAGTAGGAGCGGATGTACTCGTAGGATCGGGCAAACACAGGCGTGTGCACGTTGTTATTAGTGCCGGTGCCGTAGTTGATGCTGATGGTGTCGCGCCACCGATCCGGCTTCGGGTAAACCGCTACCCCAGATTGCAGGGTTGTATTGACCACTGTCTGGAAGCCTTGGATCTTTAGTTCACGGGCAATCCGCCGCTCGGCCAACGTAATCAGCCGGGGAATCTGCTCGTAAACGATAGGGTCGGTCGCGCCACCGCGTTCAAGGTAGTTGCGGATGTCCGACTGCAAACTGGTAAATGTCATCGACGCAGGCATAAACCTCTCCTAAGTCCCGCGTCTTACCAGTCGGGCAAGACTAAATGGCTCTAGTGTAGCAAAAAGTCAATAGGACCAAACAGTAGGCCGCACTCCCGTAGTGAGCGTATCCAAGTGGATAAACCGGCCAGACCCCTTCTGCTGAACGCCGATGCCTGTAAATCCTAGGATCATGGCGAACTTCAGAAGTCTATGGGCATCATCTCCTTCTACTCCTATGTCACACGCACACCCTGAAGCATGCGCACCGGGAGCCGGTTTCTTGGCTTCTATTGGATGCTTCGGGCAACGGTAGCCGCTTGTTACCCGCATGGGCTTACCATAGGAATTACGCAATGACTGGAGTTTACCCATGAACTCCGGGGTCATCTTGTTCTCACCGCAGTGGGAGCAGTTAAACTCCTCTGCTTTGAAATTAGGGTAAAACTTCCAGTCCATTACCGCTTCCTCATGGCGTCAGCAATAGACGGCGCAATCTTCTCTACGCTGCGACCCACCACGTAACCGCCCAGTCCAAATTCTACGATGCTCCAGAGTTTGACGTATTCGGCTTCCGAGAGGTTCGGCGCTGCCCACCCAAACCATCGGGCGACGATCAGGCACACAAAAACCAACATGGTGAGCGGTCGCCAGTTAGCAGCCAGCCAATGCTGCGAAGCTGCTTCGGTCTGAATGATCTTAGCCGCTGCCCCCTCTATCTCGGCTTGATGCGCGAGCAAGGCCTTCATCATCTCGGCTTCGGCCTTGGCTTTCTGCTCTGGGTCGGGGAACAGATTGCCAATGACCTTACCGAGAATCGGCGCAAGAGTAGGGATCAGCGCTTGGATCATTTGTCTTCAAGCGCCGAGGTGGTGATGGAGCGAAGCACCATGTTGGTCACACCGCCAACAAGCAGAATGGTTGCAGCCACTTCGGTGCCGTACAGCGTGGTCAGATGGGAGCCGACAAGCTCAAGACCGCCCAGCACTGCAAGCAGCGCATTGACCCACATCATGCGGGATTTAATAGCCCCGCGAAATTTGGCTTCCATATTCATTTGTCTGCCCTTTTGTTAAACAAGTCAAACAAGGTCTTCATCTTTTCTTCCAGCACTGCAACGCGAAGATCTAGCTTTGCCAGAACAATGATGAGCGTAATGATGGCTAACAATATTGGCCATGCTTTAATGAGGATTTCAATAACCCCCATCTCCATTACTTATCTGCCTTTTCATCAAGCTTGTCGAAGATCCTGCCCAACATGCCCTTAATATCCTCAATGTCTCGCTGATAATGAATCTGCGTTACATAAGTCAAAGGCATATTGCGAACGTCCTTGTCCAGTATGCGAATCGACTGACTGATGTTATTCAGTATCCAGCCACCAAAAAGGCCCGCTATGCCAACAACAATGTTGAACAGGATCTGGACATCCATGTCAGCCCTCGCTTGCTTCCGGCTTCGGCAGCAACGGCTCCACCTGCTCCTTCAACTTCGCCCAGAGCGGATAGCCGCCTTGAGCCGTGGGCAGTGAGCCGAGCAGATTGACAATAGCGACCGCTTCTTCAAGGGTCATTTCTAGTTTGACGGGTTCCATTAAACGCTCCATGGAATCGGCGGCGAAACCACCGGCGGGTTGATCTGGTTCTCAATCTGCTGCGCCACCGCCGCCTCTGTCGCGTCCTTGTCTACGCCGTTTGCCCAAATCCATCCGAGGACGGTATCAAGCGTCAGGTCAGCGTAAGGCACAAACGACGCACCCTCCACGACGGGAAGCGAGCAAGTGCTGTACACGCTGCCGGAATACTCGCCGTCTGCGCCGGAGCAAGACCAGTGGCAGACAATCACATAATCTTGATGACCGTCCACATTAGGCAGACAGTCCATTTTGCTGACAGACCAAACGTAATTAATAGCCATTTTAAACCTCAAACTGCGCGTGTTTAATCCTATTATTCTGCAACGGAATAACCTGTAAGTTGTTCCATGTATGCAGCCCTGTAACCTTTTTGCCCTTTAACGGCACGATATGGTCAACGCTCCATTTGATCCCTGTATCCCTGTCTCTCATCCGTGCCAATTCGTGAGCCTCGCGGCAAGCAAAGTCGGTTAATTCTTCATCCCACTTAACGATGCGACCCCACTTTCGCATCCGCCCCATCATTGTTATCCATGATGATTTTCCCTTAGCAATGCCTTTGCGCGATGTTCGCCTCCTAGTGGCAATGCCGCTTTCAGACTTTAACCAAGCGTCAATCTTGTCCTTGTTATTAATTCTGTAGTTTCGCTCATATTTTTTGCGAACACTAAAGTTATCTGTCATCCACTTTTTGTTTTGGACTGCCGAACATGGCACACAAGAACTATTCACCGTATAGCGGAGAGTCCCGCCGCATACCGAGCATGGTTTGCCGTCAAACTTGTTAAGCCCCTGCTCCTTGGCAAGTCGCTTACTTTCGTTGACTGGCATTATTTAGCCTCCAATGCGGCGAGTCGGGCTTCAAGGGCATCGTTCTTGGCGCTCAGTTCTTGGATGGCTTTGAGCAAAATATACGGCAAAACACTAGTTTTAATAGCCTTTGGGTTTTGAACATCGCCAAGCGGAACGCTGTCCTCAACAACCAAGCCGGGAAAAACCTGCTCTACTTCTTGAGCAATTAAACCTAGTTCTTTTGCTGTTAAATCATCATCAGTGCGCCAGTTGTATTTGACAACCCTGAGTTTTTCTACATCGTCAAGATAGCCGTTTCGTGCTGTTTGGATGTTCTTTTTAAGGCGTTCATCGGACGAAAACGTAGACGTACCGTTACCTTGAAGTTCCCATGTAGCAACACCTTGAGTCGTACAACGTAAATGCGCGCAATTTGCATTGTTAGACGTTGATGCTAGGCTTGTACCAATTGCGTATACACCACTGCCAGCGCCGCTTGGACTATCAAAGAAACCATTAAAACCAGCATCGCCTCGGTAAGAAACAAATCTTGATGTACTAGTCGTTGTCCCAACTAGCAAATCCCCACCCGCCGTGATTCTTGCACGCTCTGCGCCGTTGGTCGCAAAAATCATTGGATAGGCAGCGTTGCCGTAGATGATCGTGGAGTACGCCGTCAGTCCAAAGGTTGAACCTGCCGAATCTTCCTGACCAAAATAAGAACTCTGAACGCTATCAACCATGCGAATGTAATTCGCACCTGTGGACGTTGAGTTTTGCAGCAACAGACCGTTCGCAGCCGTGGATTTAATTGTTCCTGCGACTTCCAGTTTTTGCCCCGGGCTGCTAGTGCCGATGCCTAACCCGGTCGCTGTGAGCCGCATACGCTCTGTGTAAGCCCCGTTAGTTGCTGACACACCCCAATACAAGTACCCACTGGCATAGGTGGCAATTTGCCCCCACCCGTTATCTGCGTTATTTCCAACAAAATCTAAACCATAAACATTGCCCG
>Ga0208546_1000339_pt1 | contig 18228 bp, 23 predicted proteins | sample DEB19_08_DNA_4_FD_184528 | JGI IMG/M metagenome (GOLD analysis project Ga0208546, IMG submission 184528) | Aqueous microbial communities from the Delaware River and Bay under freshwater to marine salinity gradient to study organic matter... | ecosystem: Environmental > Aquatic > Marine > Coastal...
CAAAGCGCGACCACTGACGGCACCATTCACGCCAGCGAGTGCCAACTGTGAACCCGCTTGCTTCCGAGCTGGGTAGCGCCACCAACAACCTTGGAGATCGCCTTGGAGAGGCGTCTACCAAGCGCCAGGGTCAGTAACGCTCAATTATTCCTTTGCCGCTATGGAACGCTATCGCACGTACGGCGAAAAAGATGATCGGCCCAAGGAAATCGGCGATGGAGCGTTTGTTGGCGTGGATGAGTACAATGGGCCTGAGAACATCAAGCCTGGCAACGTTCAGAAGGCCGTAAACCACGATTTTACTGCTCAGGACGCGAATACTCGCGGTGGGTTCGTCTGTCTTCCAGAACTTGGGCAGCAATCATTTGGACATTCTTGGGACACAATTTTCCTCACGGATCGCGTCAGTTTGTTGGATTGCACATACGGACAGGGACTTTTTGTTGTCGTTGGTAATTCTAGTACGATTCAAACCAGTCCCGATGCTGTTACTTGGACAAAACGAACGATAGGCGTTTCCGGCGCTAATTTCACGGATGTGGCGTTTGCGAATAGCGTATTTATAGCCGTTTCATCTCTATACATCTTTATTTCTTCAGACGGAGTAACTTGGTCTCAGCCCACAACGCCTCCTGCTTCCATTGGAACATCTCCGGGCATTGGATACGGCAATGGCAAGTGGGTGTTGGTTGCAAACGGCCAATCGTCAATTAGCACCAACAACGGTCAAACTTGGACGACATATACGGCTGCGCCTTTAACTGCCTGCAATGGCGTAAGTTTTACCAACGGTTTGTTTGTCGCGACAGTTTCTACTGGGGTTGCCACATCGACAGATGGCATAACGTGGACACTGGTTGAGTTTGGCCCGTCTGGCACGCCACGCGATGTATGTTTCTATAATGGAAAGCTGTATTTGGTTACATCATCCGGTGCCATCTATGTGTCGGAAACCGGAAACAATTGGACTTTGGTTAGGGCGGCTATTGGAGGAAATAGTTTTGCCGCAATCATTAGCACTCCGCAGTATTTGTTTACCTCTGGTTTATACCTTGGGAATGAGATAAAGTCATACTCAATCAACGGAACAAACTGGCTAAATGGAGGTTCCGACACTGGCGTTATCCTCCCAAACGGATTTGGCTATGGCAATAACCTTTTGATCGCAACTGGTTCTGGTGGCCGGGTATCAAGGTCCGGTTCGATTTGCCCCTCGGTGTTTGGATCTGGACTTTACTCCGACCCGATTGAAAAAGATCGGCCTTGGGTAATGGTTGTCGGCTACAAAAGCGTTGGCTTTTATGCATTTGGTAAAGCCAGTAAAACGGTTAGCTTGGGAAGCTATCGCGTCACGGATCAGGCGACCATAGTTCAAGCCAATAACTACGTCTATCTGTTCCGAGGCGATGATGCCACTCCGTTGCGGTGGGATGGATCTTGGAACAATACGTTTGAGTTAGTTCCTGCCACTACTCTTCCGTCTTCGTTTTCGAGCATCCCAAACAGCAATCAAGCGACGTTCTATCAGAATCGCCTTTGGGTTCGCGAAGGTAAAGACGCCATTGCTGCGTCGGACATCCTAGCCTTCACGGACTATGATCCGCAAGCAAACGAGTTTAACCTTAACACAGGAAACTCGGACTACGTCGTTGCTACCTTCCCGTTTGGAACCAATACGCTGGTTGTCTTCAAGAACAAGTCGATCATTGCGCTAAACAACGTCGAGGGCTCGTTGCTTGACGTTACCGCTACCGAAGTCACTCGCCAGGTTGGTTTGGTAGGCATCAACGCCATCACTTCGGTCGGACCGGATCTGGCCTACGTTAGCTACGGGAACATCAACCTACTTACGCTTACCAGCACCAACAACGCCCTGCAGCACAAGACGCTGCCGCTTTCAGCCAAGATCCGCAAGATTATGCAGCGGGTCAACTGGAATGTTGGCTACAAGATTTCCTTGGGATATTGGAGCAACAAGTTGTACGTGGCTTTGCCATTGGACGCCAGTACGTTCTGCAACGCAGTTGTCGTTTATAACTTCATCACCGAGCAATGGTTTGGTGAGTGGTCGTTTAACGACGATATGAATATGTGCATCCAAGGCTGGCAGGTTACCGACTACCTCGGTCTCCAGCGGTTGCACGCCATCACTGAGGATGGACGGATCTTCGTCACCGATGAGGGCTTCAACGACATCAGTGGCACTACGGTCTCCGAGATCTCTACTGAGTTGATCACAAGGGCCTATGTCGTTGACGAGGGAAATCACTTCCAACGTCGCATCTACCTAGATCTAGCGACCAATCGGCCAGAGTTCTCCTGCGCTGCGTACACCGAGGGAGCGAACGAGGAGTCAGTGGTTGTCACCGACCAAACTTACAGCCGAGCCGAAACGTGGAAGTGGGCGGATTCCGCCTACGATCTTACAAACGCCAACAACGACTACAATCGAGCGTACCGGAAGGACTACGCGACTGGTCCCGACTCAATCCAAGCAGGTACTGGGTTTCAGCCGGAGATGCTCCAGGAGTTCCGATTGCCGTTGCTAGTCCGTCGCCAAGGCCGGTTGAGTTGGATCAAGGTAACCAATATCCAAGGCTTCATCAGCGTTATGTCCCTTGCCTTTGAGACTCGTCCGGGCCAACGCGCCAACTTCGTCCAAGTCTAACTATGTACCAGTTCAAGATGCCATCCAATTTGGTGCAGCGCGGACAGCCTGTGCCCCAGTTCCCTGGAATGCGTCCGATGACCCAAGCACCGGCTCCTGCAGCCACTGCTGTACCCACTCCGGCTGCTCGTCCCGCTCCTGCTTCTTTTTCCGCTCCGCAAGCTTTTAGCTTGGATCAGATGCTGGCGTACTACAACCCGCGTCCAATGGCTCCGCAGGCCCCCCAGCCGCCTTCCCTCAGTATGATGGGGCCGATGGGTATGGGTATGCCTGGATATGGGTCGATGCCACAATCTTCTGGCCCTTCGTTCTTCACGCTGTAAACCGCTGTTCCTATGGCAAACGTCACTCCAGGCTATACATTTTCCGGGACGACGGATCCGATTACGTCTACCAAGCTTAATCTGCTTGGTCAGCCTACGGTGACGATTGGGAATGACGAGGTGACCTCGTCGATGATTGCCAGCAGCGTGATATTGGAGACGCCATCCGTGACTGGTGGTTTGACGATCACTAGCGGCGGTTTGACGGTCACGGCAGGCGGCACAACGATCACTGCTGGCGGACTTAACGTCACTGCTGGCGGGATCACGGTTGCCGCCGGCGGGGCCACGCTCACTGGCGGCCTGACGGTGAGCACGGGTGGGGCCACGGTGTCAGCCGGCGGCATTACGCTTGGGTCCAGCACGCCGATCAATATGTCGGCCACGACGGAGACGTTTGGGGCCACGATTGCGCTGTCCTTTGACGCCACCAAGGGCAACACCCGCATCATCAACTGTACGTCGAGCACGGCAGCGACGATCAATGCGGCTACGGTTCCGGCTGCTGGCTACATCCTTATCCTGCGGTTCTCGACGGATGGTACGGCGTCCAACGCCATCACGTTTGGCACCAACTTCAAGGACACTGGCAATTACGCCCTTAACAGCGCCAATCATTGGTACACGGCTACATTCGTTTCCGATGGCACGTACCTAGTTGAGGTCTGCCGTTCCGGCGCGGCCTCCTAAGTCAATTTTCGATGTTTCCTGACGAAGAGCCACCGCCGGAGGACCTGGGGAATATTTTTGACCCCATAGCTGCCAAGCAGGCCGCCCTCGCAGAACAGCAGGCTTTGGATGCTGCGGCGGCGCCTCAAACCATATTTGACGCTCCGGTATATTCGACGGCAGCAGCGGATCTTGGCTCAACTTCTGTAGGCGCGATCACGCCTGGTGGAGGAACGGGAACTGTCGGAGGAGCTGAGGTGATTGGAGCGGATGGTGGCGCTGCGGCAGTAGCCATTCAGTCCCAGATCGATCTGCTTAATCAGCAACTCGATCAGATCGATCCCGCTGACCCCGACGCTCGCAGCCGAATGAGTCAGATCAATGATGCGATCTTTAATCTGACGCAGCGGATGAACCAGCTTGTTGGAGGGGGGGTATACGTCCCGAATCCAGTACAGCCAAATCCCAACGTCATTCCGCCAACTACGGTAGGCCCGATCACGCCAGCCGTCACCCCAGTCAACCCGACGCCTGGTGCGTTGCAGACTATCCCCAAGGACGTTCAAGACCTGCTGAACACGCCGGTCGGGCAGGGCTTCGATTTGGAGTGGGTGCTGGATAACAAGGCTGAGGCGGAAACACTCAAGACTTTGGCGGCTGAAGGGCGCCTTACTCAGCAGGACGTGGATTATATCCGCCGCAAGGTGGCTGATCTGCACGTTCCTGGCGGCAAAGCCACACAGACTGGGATTCCTGCGATTTTCCCTATCCCCAATATTGATCCGCTTACCGGATTGATCCTTACTGGAATGGGGCTTTGGGGCAGTGGTGGCAAAATCGGCACCATTGATCCCAACAATCCGGGTACGATTCTAGGTGCGGGTGCTGGAGCAGTGCAGTCTGGTGTCAACGTAGCCACTGGCAACGTACCGGATTTCAATCCAGGCGTTACCCCGCCAACCACAAATACGAATATCAATTTGGCTGGAACTGGTTCTAATCCGGCAGGATCGAGCACTCCAAGCAGTACCTCGACCACTGCTGGTGGAACTCCTGCTGGTACTGGTCAATGGCAGACGGATGCCAATGGAAACATTGTCTGGACCCCGGTTAACACTGGCGGATATCCGGTAAACACCGGAACTACTCCCACGGGTGGCAGTGCGACCAACGTCCAAGCTCCTGGGGGAACCATTGATTGGAGTAAGGTAACGGTTCCTGGGGAGCCCACTCAGCTTCGTTGGGATCCTGTCACTGGAACCTTTGTCCTTGGTACAGCCATTGCCACGGCCAATGGCACTCAACCCGGCTCAACTACAGGTTCTACTGCGGTTACTGGATCAAACACAACCACCAGTACATCCACTGGTAATCAGACGCAGGGTCTCAATCAGGGGCAAACCGGGACCGGGGCAGCCATCCTTACCGGAACCGGAAATGGACCGGATGGTGATGGGGAACAGCAATTGCGCGGCCCAGGAACTTTTGCCGGCAACGTCAATGTTGGCACCGGAACTGGAAGCACCGGCGGCTCGTTTGGAGGAACCACCGGAGGAACTACTGGTGGCGGAACTGGTGGCGGCGGTGGCGGAGGCGGCTCTACGGAGGGCGGCACCACCGGAGGCGGAATCTTTACTGGTGGCGGAGGAGGCTCGACTGGAGGCGGAGGATCAACTTCAACTGGAGGTACAACTGGTATGCCTGTGATTACTGGACCCTATAACTTCGTCACGCCCCAGCCGGGCAACCTGATCCTGCGCGATTACGGCAAGGAGTTCACGACCACCTCCGAGGCGATGCGGGCGCAGGCCGAGCCCATTCTTGGCCTGTATACCGACATCCTCCGGCGTTATACCCCGGAAACGATGACGCAGTATGCCAACACGGCCCAGCAGCGTCTTGGCACTGATCTGGCAAACCTGCAGGCCGTGGAGCAGGGCCAGCTTTCTGCCGAAGACGTTCGCCGTGCCCAGCAGTCCGCCCGCGAGGCTTACGGTGCCCGAGGGATGCTTTTCTCTCCTGGCGCGGTTGGCGCCGAGATCCTCAACCGCCAGGCCATTCAGGATGCCCGTGAGGCGGAGGCTCGCAGCCGCTATCAGCAGTCCATCCAGAACTTGGCGAATGCAGCCCAGCTCCAGACCGGCAATATCTTCCAGCCTGTTGCCAGCCTGCTGTCGCAGACGTTCAGCCCGACCAGTCAGTACGCTAATGCGGTGTATGACTACAACGTCAACGCCTACAACGCTTATCAGGCTGCTCAGGAAAACCTTGCTGCGTATAAGGAAGCTGCGCGAGCTGGTCAACAGGATCAGTTCCTCGCCTCGTTTGGCAATTTCCTACTGAAGAATGGTATTACCACGACTCGCAATCAGCTTGCGGATCTCTTCCAAGGTATTCTGAACATTGGCCGATAACTGACTCCTATGGCTTACCAACCTGTCCAACGTAACGCTGGGGAGATAATGTACAATGCGGCGATTCGCCGCGCTGCTACCCTTGGTGGTGCCGTCGATCAGGCCGTCAATACGATGTATGAGCGGCAGGAGGAAAACAAGGCATTTGGCGCCAAGCTTAAAGCCTTGGAGGCAATGCTCCAGACGCATTCCACTAAGTTTGGTTTAGCTCCCGAGGATGTTAAGCAGTTCCTCTCCGTAGACCCGAATGAAAGTCCCAAGCAGCGTTATTTGCGCGTAGGCGGTTTCATCGAAGGTACGATGAAGGCTGCGGAAATGGCGAAGACGCTGGCTGAAGCCCAGAAGCTCAGCGCAGGTCCAGGCGGTCAGTTGATGACATTGGAGGAGTTCCAAAAGCTTCCCTCAACGATTGATGCCAAGGCATCTCCGGTTGCCGGTCAGCCCGGACTTGTTCGTGTCGAAAGTTACAACCTTCGCGCTCCTGCTTCCGACCGCCTGACTCCAGTAGATTTTGGTGATCGCATTGAGTTTACTGATGCTTCTGGCAAGACGGTTCGCATCACGCCCAAGGGGGCGCCTCCGCAGCCTGGCTATGAGTATGTGACTGCTGGAGGCCAGCCGGCTCCCGCACAGGCTCCTGCTGCACCTGCAGCCCCTCCTCCTTCGCTTAGTCGGTTTGCCTCTGCTGCTCAGGCTCCAAGCACGGCAGGGCCAATGTCCGTTCTCGGTCAGTTTGCTCCTGCCCCAGCTCCGAGACCCGCTTCTACACCTGCTGTTGCACCTGCCGCGCAACCTACGCCTACTTCGGCGCCACAGCGGACGATGCGAGCGATTCCTGGATCTCCGCAGGCAAAGCAAGAGGCCGAGGCTGAAGCTGCTCGCAAAGCTGGCATTACTCGTCGAATCGAAGCCGCTGACACAGCCATTCAATCACTAGATAATATACTTGAGCGCGTTTCGCCTTTGAGTGTTGGTGTAGGCTCGCTGTTGAAAGGCATTCCAGCTACGGATGCCGCTAATATTAATGCGCTGCTTAAAAACGTGCAGGCGAATACTGCGTTCAACGAGCTGAAAGATCTCAAGGAGGACAAGACCACGCTTGGTCAGGTAGCCGTCAAGGAAATCGAACTCCTTCAAAACGCAGCCACGGCGTTGAGTATGGAGATGGGCTCCGAGTTGTTCAAGAAGCAGGCATTGCAGTTGAAATCCCGTTTTGAGACGACCAAAAGGCGCTTGATGCTTCTTGAGGAAGAGCGTAAGCAGGGTCGCGACACTCCTAGTGCCGCTTACTATGAGGCTGGTGGTTTGCCGTTAAATTCACTCAACAAGCTGAGCACGGCTCCGACTGCGGGCGACGATCCGACTGCTGCCCTTCGCGCTCAAGGCTGGAAGATCAAGAACTAACTCCTATGGCCTCAGAGAAATTGACCCTGACCGGCCCCTCCGGCCGTGAGTACGTTTGGGATAAGGATACGCCTCCTACGCCCAAAGACATTGCGGTCTTGATCGAGGCTGACCGCATTTACTCGGCCGAGCAGGAAGGCGATAAGGAAAAGACAATCAAGCAGGCTGCATCGATCACGGGCGGTTCTATGGCCCCTAGCGGGATGGTTCCGATCCGCCCGGAGATGCGCGGCGAAGGTCCTCTGGCCGAAACCATAACGGGGGCCGGTCCTGCTGCACTTGAGAGCGCAATTACCACCACAGCTCAAGCTGGTGGCGCTGCGATTGCCGGCCCTCCGGGAGCGGTTATTGGTGGAGTTGCGGGTGGCATTCTTGGTAATCTTTCCGCGCAAGCACTTCGCGGCGGGAATATTTCCCTTCCAGAAGCTGCTGGAGCTGGCTTGTCTTCGGCTTTTCCTGGTGGCCCTTTGGCTAAAGCCGGAGCAAAAAAACTGGCTATCGAAGCCGGCAAGCAGGCCGGCGCCAATGTATCCGGCTTGGCCCTGCAGCGCCTTATGGAAGGCAAGGAACTGGATCCGAAAGAGGCTGCGATGTATGCTGGGATTTCCGCCATCGCGACTTCCAGCGGCAAGCTTCTTGACCCTGGCAAGTTAGCCGACCGCGAAGCCATCAATCTTGTAACCAATCAGCAGGCGGCTGAGTATATTCGTAAGGCCCAGGAAATGGGCCTCAAGGTTCTTCCTTCGACGGTCAACAAGACGAAAATCAATGACCTGATCGAGGCGCTTGGGGGTCGTTCTCTCACCATTGCCGAGATGCGTGAGATGAATGAAGATTTGTTCACTGCGCTTGCCGCCAAGGATGTTGGCATCACTCCGGCACTTGGGCAACGGTTGGACAAACAGTTGCGTGCTGCAGCAGAAAAGGCGGCGCAGCCGATGGCTGAAATCAAGGCTCTTCAGGTTAGGGCACAGGCCGATCTTGACGCACTGGAGACGAAGTCCGCATTGGCGGCAACGAATGAGCACGAACTGCAGATCATCCGTTCCGATCCCGATTACGTCCGCGAACAGGCCAAGCTTGGCAAGCAGGCCGGTGCTGACGTTGATAAATTTCGTGAGGCGAATAGCAAAAAGAACGACTATTACGCCAAGTATGAGCGGACCAGGGATCCAAAGGATCTCAAGATGGCTAAGGATTTTGAGAAACGCGCCGAGAATGCGAGAGCCTCACTTGAGGAAGGACTTGCCGAACTTGGTCGTCCTGATTTGTATGATGCTTGGAATGAATCGCGCCGCTTGATTTCCAAGATCAAGGAGCTGGAGAGCATCATCACTCCGGCAGGCAAGATCCCTTCTGAAGGACTCGCCGCTGGCATCAAGAAGGGCGTCCCATTCGACGCACGTTTGAGGACCCTAGCTGAATTTGGCGCAGATCCTCGGATGCGTTCCGTTACCACCAGCGAATTTACCAACCGGCCGGAGTCTGGTGGCCGCCTTAGTGAAATCGCCGATGTTTTCCTCTCTCCGGTGCGTTCAATGCTGGCTTCGGAAACGTATCAGCGCCACTTCGCTCGTCCGGTCTACAGCAATATGCCGGATTCCATCGCTAGGTTTACCAAAACGGCGATGCAGGCCGATCTGGAAGAACGGCAGAAGGCTCCCAACAGCCTGCTGAACTTTTACGCGCAGGCATATCCTCGGACGCCGCCCACGCAGGCTATCCAACAACCCACTCAGTAACCCTATGCCCTTCAAATCCAAGAAACAGTCTGCTGCGTGCTTTGCCTCCGGCGGCTTCAATGGTGCCGTCAACTGCTTGGAATGGGCCAAGAAAACCCATTACAAGAAACTTCCAACCCGCGTTAAGAAGAAGAAGTAACCTTTCCCTATGAAGATCACGAATGGCAAGATGCCCCGCTCCAATAACTCCCCGTGTCACTGCAATCCTTCCGAGGACAGTGATATGTCCGAATACATCCCGGATCGCGGTAGCCGCGCTGTCCGCAAGGAGGTGGACTGCAACGCCATTGGCCCCAAGATGAAGTACTCCGACAAGGGCTACAAGGCCGCCCGTATGGAGAATGGTGAGATGGAGGATGACGATTGAGCGTTTGGGACGTCCTCTTCAACGCTGCGGGTGGTGGCGTCGTTGGCTCCCTGCTGCACCTTGGTTCCTCCTGGTTTGAGACCTGGAGGAAGAAGAAGGATGCGGAGGTGGAGATAATGCTGCTGCAGGCCAAGGTGGCGGCAGCGGAGAAGCAGGCGGCGTGGAGTGCCTTCACGGAGTCCCAGAAAGCTGGGCAGGGGCTGACCTCCATACCCGAGGGGGTGGCCGGCTGGATGAAGACCCTGTACGTCGGGGTGGATGCCTTGCGGGCCATCACCCGGCCGGCGCTGACGTGGATTGGGGTCTTCCTGCTGGCCTCCGTCTACTTTGCCGCCACACCCGACCAGCAGGCGACGATGCAGGACGAAGTGCAATTCGGCTGCTGGACTATGATCTTCTGGTTCTTCGGAGCCAGGTACAACCGCCCAACCAAATGAGCCAGGAAGAGCTGTCATCCATCAAGGAAGCCCTGACCCGCATCGAGAAAGCCCTCGTGGGCGATCCTGAGATGGGCCACACCGGAATTGCCGAAAGGCTCAAGTCGGTCGAGGATCAGGCGCGGGAGACCGACCGGAAGCTGCTGGTCTGGAGCGGGGCTTTTACGGGCGGATGGATGCTGATTTCCCTGATGCTGACCTGGCTCAAGGGTAAGCTCTTCCCGTGACCGATTGGAGCGCAGTTCAGCGGGACGAGTCCCGCAAGCTCTATGAGGCCGAGATTGCCGGCCTGAAGAAGGAGCTGGCGGTGGCCCAGCAGGCATTGGAGAACGCCACCAAGGCCCGGAAGACCAAGTCCGCCCCAGCCCCCGCCCCCCGCAAGCGGTCCAGCTCGGATGTGGTCCGGGTGATCATCCCTGACACCCACGGATGCTTGGCCGACCAGAAGGCGATATCAGCGATGCTGGCTGATATCAAACTGCTCGACCCGCAGGAGATCATCCTCCTCGGTGATCACGTCGATTGCGGTGGCTTTCTGGCCCAGCATCACGTCATGGGCTACGTGGCGGAAACCGACTACACGTATGAGGAGGATTTGGCGGCCGCCGCATCTTTTCTCGATGCCTTGCGTCTGGCTGCTCCGAATGCCCGTATTGAGTACTTGGAGGGCAATCACGAGCGGCGGGTGGAGACTTGGTGCGTAACCCAGGTGCTTCGCCACCAGAAGGACGCCGAGGGCCTCCGCCGCCTGCTGGCACCGGAGTTCCGGCTGCGGCTCAAGGACCGGAACATCGCCTATTACCGGCAGGGTGAATTCTATGACGGGTTGCCCGTTCCCGGCGTCATCAGGCGAGGGAAGGTTTTTTTCTTCCACGGAGTGAGCACGGCGAAGAATGCGGTTTCCGCAACTGTGGACAAGATCGCCGGGAACTGCGTCTTCGGCCACACCCACCGGGCGCAGAGCAATGTGGTGCGGCGGATCGCCACCGGCATCGTGGGGGCCTGGAACCCTGGCTGCCTGTGCCAGCTCCAGCCCCTGTGGCAGCATACCGCCCCCACCGACTGGTCGCACGGCTACTCGGTGCAACTGGTGGCCCAGAGCGGTAATTTCCTCCACCTCAACATACCCATCATCGAGGGCGAGAGTCACTTCGCTGCCCTCCTCAAGCTGTGAACTGGAATGCGTTAGTCGAAGCGCAGAATCGCAAGACGTATGTCCTGCCTGTGGGTTGGGACAGTCGGGATGCCATTGCCGAGCAGCTTGAATGCAGCCCTGACCGCGTGCGGGTGCTTCTGGGGCCAGCCCTGCGGGCAAAGACGGTCGAGACCTCGGTGTTCCCAGTTTGGGATGAGGTGACCAAGAAGGTGGTGCGGATCACGGCTTACCGCCGGCGGGTCACAGACGCTCCAAAAGGATCTCCGTCCGCCGCTCCTTGTTCTTCGCCTTCTGCTGGCGGAAAACGAAATCGATAGAGCCGGGATCGTCGTCCGGGATAAGGCCCTCGTAGCGCATCGCATCGAGGAGTGGTTTGCAGCCTCCAGCCCCGTTGTCCACGTCTAGGAGCTTCGCCCCGTAGCGGGTGATCGTAACGCGATAGCGAGGGCCTGCTGGGCCTCCTGCTTGATCCGGGTCATGATCCAATGGTGCCGGCCCAGCATCGTGTTGAGGCTGGGGGTGACATACCCCGTGAGGGTAAGACGTAACGGCAACGACTCGGACCCGCGAAACGGTTTCCTGACTTTGCGTAGCTTCATTTTTGGGGTCCGAATGGGACATTGAGGGCGGGTGGGTTGTAGGTCGAGTAGGTCTTGGACTTGGGCCGGAAGTCGGGGGGAGGCTCGCCCCGGAGCCGGTAGAAGTTACAAACCTGCCAGGTGTACGGATAGGAGAGATTGAATCGTTTGGCTATCTCTGGGCACTTCACGCCTTCCCAGTAAAGGCGCCTCATCTCCGCCACTATCTGAGGAGTCGTCCGGCTGCGGTACTTGTACGGTGCTTTCGCCACGTTCTAGTTCTCCAATGATGTACTTCTGGGCTGCGCTGTCGAGGCTGGTCCACGGGCGGTCGGCCCAGGATGGGTCTTGAGCGTTCTCCCGGACCCACTCCCGCCAACCGAGGGGCTCCCAGACCTTGGGAGCCGGCTTGGCGAAGGAGGTGGCGCCGGTGCCATTAAAAGCGATGGGCCGGTCGTTGACTGCCTTGTTGAGCCAGTTGACGAACCGCATCCGGCTGACCCCCACATTGCGGACGGAGGCCCAGGCTTGGGCCTTCCCCAGTTCCCGGCGGATATCGATGCCGGCATATGTGGGGTCTGCCTCCAATTCCGCCAACCAAGCGTCATCGATCTGGGTGGGTTTGCGTTTAACTTGGGACTTCTTAATGGCGAAGGAGTTATACACTTCCTGCACCGCATCCAGCCACTCATCCCGCTTCAGCCTGCGCCCCAACGACTTAGCTTTTAAGGCGCAGGCGTCAAAGGCTGCCTCAGCGAAGGTGGGCGTTGTAGATGTTTGTAACCCGTTGTCCGTAGTCATCTTTCGTCTTCAGTCGTCGTTTCATTCCCTCGTAGCCCCAGCGCCACCGCATTGCGATCAGGTAGGGGGTGGGCCGGATCCCGTCCCGTTCCAGCCGCTGGCAGGTCTCCAGAATGATCAGGAAGGCCGTTTCCTTCGCTTTTACGGGGTTCTGGGCCATCCGGTAGGGCAAGGTGCTGTACTGGCGCCAAGTGGCCGGCGTATAGCCGTAAAGGCCCCCAGGCCGGCGCCAGGGGTTCCGCTCGACCTCCCCGATGGCGTAGAGGAGGGTGTGCTGGTCAATGCCCCACTTCTCCGCTGCCTCCAGCCGGGGGGCGGCCAGAGGCAGGAGGAGGATGGGCAGGAGGTGCCGGAGTCTCATTTGAGGATGCCCTGCTCCCGGCGGAGCTTGAGCAGGAGATCCCGCTCCTCCTCCGTGATCAGGTAGCGGCGGAGACCCATCCTGATGGCCCTGGCCCGGAGTAGCCGCTCCGCAACCCGGTGCTCGATCACGATGTTCTTCAGCGGGCTGAAGCTCAGGATCATCTGCTCGATGGCATCCGCCTTGGGGCTTCTGGGAAAACTCATCTTCCCTTTAATTCGGCTGGCGTTGGATTGTCAGCCATACCCGCGTCAATGTAAGTTCGACTGATTCGGTTACGGTGTTCAAAGTGCTCGCAGGCCCAATAACCGCCTAGTGCGGTTGATAACCAGTCTAGCCGCTCCTTGTCCGCCCGCAGCGCGGCGTTCTCCTCCTGCCCCTTGCAGTCAGTACCACCGCAGGAGCAGACCCAGTTGGTAAGCCCATCTAGACGAGCCAACTTGGCCCGCAGGTCAGCATTCTCCCGTTCCAAACCGCGAGCGAATGCCACCCAATGCGGGTGAGCTAGCCCATCCGCCAATTGGCGAACGTGAGCATCAGTTAGTGGTGTGTCAGTCATTGTCTTCCTTCCTCTTGGGCTGCGAGCCGGGCGTATTCCACGACGGCCCGGGTGCTCTCAGCGGTTGAATTGTCTCGGTAGGCGTGAGCGAGCCGCTTCGCGCAGTTCTTCCACGCCTCCAGCCGGGCCTTCAGGGCCTCCACGTCGTCCGGTTTAGGCACGATGGCGGGAGCCCGAAATCTCTCATTGTGCAGGGGCATTGGGGACCTTGATGAGTTTGGTGTAAGCCTTGACGGCACCCGACAGGATCTTGTCGTCATCCTTGGTCAGGCCGTCCACGAACTGTTCAGCCACGTCCCGCCATTTGTCGCGGGAGGCGCGGATCTTCTCGTTCTCAGCCGGCAGGGTCTGCCGCTTGGTCAGCTCCTCTATGGCGTGGACGAGGGCCTTCGCCTCGATCCGGCTGCCATAAGGAGCGACCATCAGCCGGAGGATAGCCACGGCGTCTTGGGTCGTTTCCATTATTCGTCGTAGTCGGGTCCGTTGTCGGACTGGATGATGATGCCAATGATCAGGCCGACCAGGAAGGCCAGACCACAGGCAATCAGGACAAAGGTGGGACTCACAGGGCACCTCCCTCTGACCAGCGGGTGATGATGCGGGCGTGGGCCGCCGGGCTTTTTGCCCGCTCATACTGGGCAATCAGGCGCCGTCCCCTAACGAACTGCCGGCAGACCGCACCGACTTGGTTGGGCCGAGGAGGCGGGCCGATCAGGGTCACCACCTCCTCCGCCGTAAAGGAGCCGTTGGCTCGGAGCAAGGCACCGGCCATCGCCTCGAAGTCCTCCTGCCATTGCAGGGGGGTGTTGGATAGGGCCAGCGCGCAGCCGGCCTCCTTGAGCATTTCTCCCGTAGTCGTCGTCATCGGAAAGTCCTCCTTAGAAGGGCACGTCTTCGCTGATGTCTGGGGCCTTGTACTGGGGCTCCAGCTCGGCAGGGGGCACGGGGGTGCCAGTGGTGAACTCCACGTACTCGGTCGCCTTGGCGCAGACATCGCACAGCCACTGCGGGATGCCTTCCGGCCACTCCACGTCCCGATGGCCCAGCTTCTTGGCCTCGGTGATGGCATCGAGGACGGAGAAGTTCACCAGGTTGTTCTCGGCCTTGCGGACCGGCATACCCTTGGGCAGGGCCACGACGCCGGCCACCTCCGCGTGCGTGCCACGGGGGCTGTCCTTGTGGACGATGTTGACGAGGCAGTTCTTGCCGACGATGGCGGACATCTCGAAGCCGGCCAGCTCGGCAGTGGTGAACGGGCGACCACGCCAGCCCTCCAGGTCTTTACGGAGCGTGCCCTTCTCGTTGAGGGTCGCCGTGTACCGCTTGGAGATCCCGCGAGGGAGATCCTTGCCTTGGACGGTGATGCGTTCCTCCGGGACTTCCCAGAGGAGGGCCAGCTTGCGCTTGGGGCCAAACTTCTCGGACACTTGCGTGCCGAGATCGACGATGCCATAACAGATGGCGTGATGAGTTCCCGCAGCAACGGGCTCGGATTTGGCGCCGGATGAACCGGCAGTTACGATGATGGGCATTGTGTTTTCGGTTTTCTGGCTGGGCGGGATTGCCCAGTTCAAATTTTGAGGCTGGAGGCGATATGGTGACCAGCGGCTTCCGCCGCTTCGTGCATCACCTGTGCGCCTATCTGACAAATCGCATCTGATGCGTGATGCGTGCAGACGTCCAGCACATTGGCGTGGACTAACGTAAACATCAGTTGCGTGTCGGGTTTGCGGTTGGAATTGGGCTTGGCCCCGGCGGGGTCCACGTCGTCACCAACGTAGACCGTCGCCGCGACCTTCAGCTCGATGCGGAAATTCACTGCGGGGGGCGGTAGGACTTGAGGTACTGCCAGATCTGGACGCACGACTGGAAGGTCTTCCAGGCTTCAGCCAGATCCTCGTAGCTGTGCCAGCAGATCTCCACCCGGCCCTTCTCAGTGGTCGAGATGTAGACGTTGGCGCCGATCTCCGGGACGTGCCCGAACTTGGCGACGCCATAGGCAGCAATCTGCAGCGGCTCAGTCTCCCAAGGAGTGCAGGGCTGGCCTGGCTTGGTCTTCCGAGACTTAAAGTCCAAGATGCCCATCTTGTCCTCCTTGGTGATGACCGCATCAGTGGTGCCGGCGTAGCCGACCTGGGCGTTCACAAGCCGGAGTTCGTGCTCGTTGAACTGGATGCCCTCCCGTTCGATTAGACGGGCGACGGGATCAACATACACGCTCATTTCGGCCTCGACGGGCTGGCCCTTGAAGTGCCCCTCCAAGGCCGCGTGGATGGCGGTGCCGAGGTCAGCAGCGTCCGAGACCTGCTCAAAGGCTTTGGTCAGGATATGCTGGTGGTAGCCCTCAAACGGCTCGCCGCCGGTCGGGGGGCAGTTGTAGCAGGCCAGCGAGACCTGCTCCAGCTTCCAGTCCATCAACTGCGGCTTGTCTAGGATGCCAAGCACGGTGGTCACGCTGGGGTACAGCCCCATCTTGCGGGCGTCACCGAGCGTCGTCTTACGCATCCCGCCCTTGACCTTCGGAACCTCGAAGACGGCCTCGCCGTGTCTATTGTACCAGTGGCTCACAGGGCACCTCCCTTGAGGCCGGCAGCAATTTTGGCCGAGTGGATCGCCATCCGAGCGGAGGTCCGCATCACCAGCCGGAAGCTGTCGATGGTGTCGGGATGGATGGCACCCGGCGTGGCCCAGCGGGAAGCTTGCCGCATCGCGAAGGCGTGCCCCAGATACCAGCGGGCGTGGGGGTCTTTAAGGAGAGCGGACTTGAGCCGCTGCATCGGAGTCTGAGTCGTCGTCGTCATTGAGTTAGTCGTTTGGGTTTTGGATTTTCTGGTACTGTTCGTTGGCTTCTATCTCGGCGATGAGGCGGGCGAGCCTTACGGCTTCGTCCCCCTCGAAAGGATCTTCGTATCGGATGTCGGGCATTGGGAGAGCGCCTGGCTGATGATGAGCCGGCAGACGTTGGCGCGAGTGCGCTGCTGGCTCTGGGCAATCTGTTCGACCCGGTTCCACAGGTGCTGGCCGAGTTCGACCGTGACCAAGTGGCGGGAGCGTTTGGTAGCTTGCACGGGATGAGGGATGGGCAAGCTCTGCACGCCTTGCAAGCAAAATGTGAGTAAACCCTAAAAAAAGTTCTTGAGACCATCCCGCTGGCCGGCACCGTCCCCTCTGTCGCTCCTAGCGGAAGCGTCCAAAAGTTTCCCGTCAGTCGTCGTCATAGTCCAAAAGGAAAACCCAGGCGTGTCCGCTAGCACGGCCTGGGTTTTGCCTTTCTCAGAGTCCAAAGGCCCGTGAGCGACCACCCTAACCGGGAGTCCTGCCACGATCCAATCGGCAGCGGAAACGATCACCCGTCCGCATAAGAGTGTAGCGTAAGCTAGTGAGCCGAGGGAACAACCTGTGTGCGTGTGGCACCTCCGAGCAGGCCCTCAAGTCGAGAGCGAGACCCCACCAAGGCGCCTCAGTCCCAGACAGCTTGCCCCCTGCAAGGGGTGAGCTGTCTCCAGCAGGGTTGCCCTCCAAAACGCCAACAGGCCCAACTAGCCTTGACTCGCGGCTTGACAAACGCTTGCTGAGTCTACCCGCCAATGGCATTCGAGAGGACATTTCAGTTCTTACGGAACACCCTAAACGCCCCTGTGAAGGTGCAGGTGAATGGGGTGCAGGCGGAGATTGGAGCCCTCATCAACGTAGTGGGGGTGGGGCTGGGCCTGAGCCTGAGTACGGACGGGGAGGGCATCACCACCCTGACAATGACGGGGGGTTACAGCCAGGTGGACGGCGGGGTGCCGGCGAGCATCTACACGGGGCCGATGAACATCGACGGGGGCTACTACAACTCTAACTTCGGCAGCACACCCACTTTCTCAGGAGGGACACCCTAATGGCAGTTCAGATCCAACTCCGGCGGGGAACCGCCTCCCAATGGACCAGTGCGAATCCCATCCTTGCCGAGGGCGAGATGGGCGTGGAACTGGACACGGGCAAGTGGAAATTTGGCAATGGTACCAGCACTTGGTCCGTCTTGGCCTACGGTTCTGGGGCCGCTTTGCTTGATGGTGATAAGGGGGACATATCGGTCTCGAATACCGGCACTACGTGGCTGATTGATGCGGGGGCAGTGACCTATGCGAAGATGCAAGCTGCGAGCACCACTTCAAAGGTGCTGGGCTCCAGCAGCACGTCCACCACCATCCAGGAGCTGACGCTGGGGACGGGTCTAAGCCTGTCTGGGACGACGCTGAGTGCGACGGGTGCGACGGTGGCGGACGCCGACTATGGCAATATAACCGTCTCGGGCACAGGTACGGTTTGGACCATCGACAACGGGGTGGTGACGTATGCGAAGATGCAGGCCGCGTCCACCAACTCCAAGGTGATCGGGTCGTCCTCGACCTCAACCACCCTGACCGAGTTGACCCTGGGCACCGGCCTTAGCCTGTCCGGCACCACCTTGACGGCCACGGGTGGGGTGACGGACGGCGATAAGGGGGACATCACCGTCTCAGCGACCGGCAGCACTTGGACCATCGACACTGGCGTTGTCACCTACGCCAAAATGCAGGCGGCATCGACGAATTCCAAGATTCTGGGCTCGTCGTCCACCTCGACCACCATTGCGGAACTGACCGTTGGCTCCGGTCTGAGCCTTTCCGGCACGACTCTGACCGCCACGGGGACCTCGGTCACAGACGGGGACAAGGGCGATATCACGGTGTCCGGCACCGGCACGGTTTGGACGATTGACAC
>Ga0208546_1000340_pt1 | contig 18225 bp, 15 predicted proteins | sample DEB19_08_DNA_4_FD_184528 | JGI IMG/M metagenome (GOLD analysis project Ga0208546, IMG submission 184528) | Aqueous microbial communities from the Delaware River and Bay under freshwater to marine salinity gradient to study organic matter... | ecosystem: Environmental > Aquatic > Marine > Coastal...
GGTGCCGGCCGAGCCGGATTTCACCGAAGAGTTGACAGACCTGATCGACGACGAGCTCGTCACCGAGTCGAACTAGTCGATACCCATCGCTGACAACCAGAACCCCCGGACCCCCGGGCGCATCCTTGCGCTCGGGTGCGGAAGCGTGGCCCAGTGCACAATTCCGCTCCTCATCTCCGACCTCGGCATTGACCCCACCACCATCCACGTCGTGGACTTCGTGGACAACCGCCACCGCATCGCCGACGCGCTGGCAAAGGGCGTCACCTACGAGATCGGCCGCGTGACGAAGGAGAACCTCGACGAGTTCCTCTCCGCCCGGTGCAAGGACGGCGACATCCTGCTCGACCTTGCGTGGAACATCGACTGCCCCACCATCCTGCAGTGGTGCTTCGACCACAACGTGCGGTACCTCAACACGTCGGTTGAGGTGTGGGACCCGTACGAGGATCTTGCATCCACCCATCCCCTCGACCGGACGCTCTACGTGCGTCACCAGGATCTCCGCCGCCTCAAGCAGAAGTGGGGCCGTCTCGGCGCGACCGCGGTGCTGGAGCACGGCGCGAACCCGGGGATGGTGAGCCATTTCGCGAAGCAGGCCCTCACCGAGATGACAACGCGCATGCTGCGCGACGGTCTCGCCACCGGGGAGCGGGCGAAGGCCATCGAGAACGCGCTCGCGAACCGCGAGTTCAATGTTCTCGCGATGCTGTCGGGCACGAAGGTCATCCACGTGTCCGAGCGCGACACGCAGCTGGCTGCCGAGCCGAAGCGCGTGAACGAGTTCGTGAACACGTGGTCAGTCGACGGGCTCTACGAGGAGGGCATCGCCCCCGCCGAGCTCGGTTGGGGAACCCACGAGAAGACCCTGCCGAAGAACGCATGGGTGCACCAGGACGACGGCCCATGCAACCAGATCTGCATCGCACGCCCGGGCATGGAGACATGGGTGCGCAGCTGGGTGCCCGCCGGCGAGATCCGCGGCATGGTGGTGCGCCACGGCGAGGCCTACACGATGACCGACCACCTGACGGTGTGGGAGGAGGGCAAGGCGGTCTACCGCCCGACGTCCCACTACGCGTACTGCCCGAGCGACGCCGCCATCATGAGCGTGCACGAACTGCTGATGCGCAACTACGAGATGCAGCCGACGCAGCGCATCCTGAACAACGAGATCATCCAGGGCGAGGACCAGCTGGGCGTGCTGCTGATGGGTCACGACTACAAGGCATGGTGGACCGGGTCGATCCTCGACATCCACGAGGCACGCACGAAGGTTCCGAACCAGAGCGCGACAACACTGCAAGTGGCGTCGTCGGTGATGGCCGCCATCAAGTGGATCATCGCCGAGCCGATGCAGGGTGTCCGCGTGCCCGACGAACTGCCGCACGAGTTCATCATCGACGCCGCCAGGCCGTACCTCGGCACCATCTGGTCCGATGCAGTGGACTGGGACCCGCTGCGCACCCGGCGCGACGTGTTCGACCGGTTCAGCGACTCCGCGAGCACGCTTGACCTGTCCGACCCCTGGCAGTTCGGCAACTTCCTCTGCCCGTGATCCCCTTCCCCGGTCGGGAATTCCGGCCGGGGTGTGGACGGCCGCGGGAACCGTGGATAGCCTGACAGGCGATGAAGACCTCGAAGACCCTGCTTCTTCTTAGTTAGCGGCAGCAGCCGTATATCGCTGCTGTCGAAACCCTCTGCCAAGGCAGGGGGTTTTTTCTTTGTCCGAATCACCCCACACCACACCAAGGAACGAACAACATGCCTCCGCAGAACGTGACCCCGAAGAAGATGCCTTTCGAGAAGTACTCGCCGTGGATCCCGCTCGTCCTTGCCGACCGCACCTGGCCGAACAAGACCATCACGAAGGCCCCCCTGTGGTGCAGCGTCGACCTGCGCGACGGCAACCAGGCTCTCATCGAACCGATGGACCCCGAGCGCAAGATGCGCATGTTCAAGGCGCTCGTGAAGATGGGATTCAAGGAGATCGAGGTGGGGTTCCCCTCGGCCAGCCAGCCTGATTTCGATTTCGTCCGCCAGATCATCGAGGAGGACCTGATCCCCGACGACGTAACCATCCAGGTGCTGGTGCAGTGCCGTCCGGAACTGATCGAGCGCACGTACGAGTGCCTGCGCGGGGCGAAGAACGTGATCGTGCACTTCTACAACTCCACCAATCCCCTGCAGCGCGAGGTCGTCTTCGGCCTCGACAAGGAGGGCATCAAGAACATCGCGGTGGAGGCCGCCAAGTTGTGCCTGGGGTACGAGTCGATGCTTCCCGGCACGAACGTGCGCTATGAGTACTCCCCCGAGTCCTTCACGCTCACCGAACCCGACTACGCCGTCGAGGTGTGCGAGGCGGTCATGGACGTGCTGAAGCCCACTTCGTCGAACCGCCTCATCCTGAACCTTCCGGCGACGGTCGAGAGCTACACGGCGAACGTGTACGGCGACGTCATCGAGTGGTTCTGCCGCACGATCAAGGACCGCGAGAGCGTCATCATCTCCCTGCACCCGCACAACGACCGCGGCACCGGGACGGCGGCGGCGGAGTTCGGCATCATGGCAGGCGCCGACCGCGTGGAGGGAACGCTCTTCGGGAACGGCGAGCGCACCGGCAACCTCGACATCATCAACGTGGCGATGAACATGTTCATGAACGGCGTCGACCCGGAGCTCGACATCAGCGACATCGACGCCCTGCGCCGTGTCGCCGAGTACTGCAACCGCCTGCCCGTGCCCGAGCGCCACCCCTACGTCGGCGACCTCGTGTACACGTCCTTCTCGGGCAGCCACCAGGACGCCATCAAGAAGGGTTTCGAGAAACTCGGCAAGAACTACGACAAGTGGGGCGTGCCGTACCTTCCGATCGACCCGAAGCACGTCGGCCGAACATACGAGAAGGTCATCCGTGTCAACAGCCAGTCCGGCAAGGGCGGTGTCGCGTACGTGATGAAGGAGGAGCACGGCTTCGACCTGCCACGTCGGCTCCAGATCGAGTTCAGCCAGGTCATCCAGGGCGTCACGGAGGAGACCGGAACGGAAGTGAGCGCGCTCGTGATCTGGGATTCGTTCCGCACCGAGTACCTGCCCGCCGAACCGACGATCTCGTTGACGAGCCACGAGCTGCGCAGCGACTCGAAGAGCGGTTCGACGACGATCACCGCCCAGCTCGAGGTGAACGGTGAGCACAGGACGATTGTCGGTGACGGCAACGGCCCGATCGACGCGTTCGTCCACGCCCTGCGGACGGGTCTCGGTGCCGACATCGACGTCCTCGACTACAGCGAGCACGCCATGAGCCAGGGCTCCGAGGCGACCGCCGTCGCGTACGTGGAGACGAAGGACTCGAGCGGCAACGTGCTCTGGGGTGTCGGGACCGACCCGAACACCACCACCGCATCGCTGCGCGCCGTCCTCAGCGCCTACGAACGCCAGTCCGCCAACTGACCTCCACTAAGTTCGGGAAAGGCGAAAGGAGCCGACATGAAGGTGGTCGTGAACTTCGACGTGTGTGCGTCGACGGGGGCGTGCACCCAGATCGCACCCGAGGTCTTCGAGGTCCGCAGCGACGGCTACCTCTACGTCCTCCAGGAGAACCCCGAGGGACCGAACGCTGCCCTCGCCCAGCAGGCTGCGGACATGTGCCCCACCGCAGCCATCACGATCGAAGAGTGACTGCACGTTGAGTTTCAACTCGTTGCTGCAGGACCGCTGGCGCGACGCGAACTCGCTCCTGTGCGTGGGTCTCGACCCCGACCCGGACAGGCTGCCCGCGGCGGTGCGCAACCAGCCCGCGTCGATTGCCAAGTTCTGCGTGGACATTGTCGACGCCACGGCAGAGTTTGCCTGTGCCTTCAAGCCGCAGATCGCCTACTTCGCGGCAGCCGGCGCGGAACAGCAACTGGAGGCCGTGTGCGAGCACATCCGCTCGCACCACCCCACCGTGCCGATCATCCTCGATGCGAAACGCGGCGACATCGGCGACACGGCCAGGATGTACGCGCGCGAAGCCTTCGACAGGTACGGCGCACACGCGGTGACCGTGAACCCCTACATGGGCGGCGACACACTGGCGCCCTACCAGGAGTTCGACGGCAAGGGCATCGTGGTCCTCTGCCGCACCTCGAATCCGGGTAGTGGCGAGTTCCAGTCGCGAATGATCGACGGCGAGCCCCTGTACAAGCACGTGGCACGGCGCGCTGTCGATGAATGGTCGAAGCGCGGCGAGGTGGCCCTCGTTGTGGGCGCCACCTACCCCGCCGAGCTCGCCGAGGTGCGCGCGATCGTCGGAGACATGCCGTTGCTGGTGCCCGGTGTCGGAGCCCAGGGTGGCGACCCTGCCGAGGTGGTCAACAACGGTGCGGATTCGGGGCGCGCCGGGCTCATCGTCAACTCGTCCCGCGCGATCCTCTATGCGGACCCCGACAACCATGTCGGTGGTGCCGCAAGGGTGGCCCGCGACACGCGCGACGCACTCAACGCCGCGCGCTAGCCGCTGCCGACCAAGCTCGCGGGATTCTCACGACCGTCCCGGATAATCCACTTGCTGTTTCCCGAGATTCGGCTACGAGCGACCCGCCGGGCGCCGAGGGTGCGGTAAAAGTTCTCCAGGCGGTCATGTCCGCTTGCGACCGTGAACACCAGTGTCGTTCCCGCCCGGGACATCTCGCGATGGACGGCCAGGAGAGCAGAAGCCGTTCGGAGCGGGTCAGACATTGGCGACGTCAACAGGTCCATCACCAACACGACATCCCCGGATTGGCCCGACGACCCGAGAACCAGCCGACGGAACCGACGAGGCACGACCAACAGGCCGAGCACGACATCGCCGCTTGAGTGATGAAGTCCGAGCATCGTGCGCACTCTCACGGCCGAGACCTTCCGGAGGCCGTACCCGCGTTCGCGGGCCAGTCTGGCGGGATGCCCGGACCTGCGCTTCACGGGTGCGGTCCGCGGGTTGATTATCATGAGTCTTCACACCACCGACAGGGGAATTCGCAAATGTTTGGTCTCATGAGGAAACCTTGCCGCGTCCACCAGCCCGAACTGGCCGACGAATGGATGAAGTATATGTGCGGCGCGTGCCTGGCCATCGGGGACCTCTCCAGCACCGCGTACCGGGCAACGTTGAACACCGACGCGGTCTTCCTTGCGGCGTTCGTCGATTCACTCTCGGGCAACGACAGCGACTCCACGATCGCCGGCAGGTGCGCACTGCGCGGCTTCCGTCAGGCCACGGTGACCACATCGGGCTCGAATGCCTCCCAGGTCGGTGCCTTCGTCAGCCTTCTCCTCGCCTCGACAAAGGTTGCCGACGACATGGCTGACGGCGACAAGTCGTACACGCGCATGCCGTTCATCACGTCGATCCTGGCGCGGGCACAGCAGTCGGTCGCCGGTCACCCGCTTGTCGGGCTGCTTGACACCGACGCACTGCAGGCCCTGATCAGCGCGGAAACCGATGCATCCCGGCGGGGTGACCATGCAGCAGTCGTGTCATCGATCGAGGCCGCGTACGGCATGGTCTTTTCGTGGGCCGCCGCCGTTGCCGAACGACCTGAGGTCGCACCCCACGCGATGAAACTGGGGGCTTCCATCGGAAAGCTCGCCATTCATCTCGATTCGTACCAGGACAGGCAGAAGGACGCCCGCAACGGGATGCTCAACATGTTCGACGGGATGACGGACGAACAGAGTGCGAACAAGATGCTCGAGGTCGTGAACGAGACCACGGTGACCTCCCGCCAGGCTCTGTCAGACCTCGACCTCGGGCACAGCCTCCTTCTTGGTTCCGTCATCGAGCAAACCGCGAATTTCGCCCGTGAGACCGTGGCCAACAACGGCAAGGCCCCGTCGGCCCGCAAGCGTCACCTCCGGCACCGCAGCGAGTTCGCCCGTGCGGCCACGGCAGGAAAGAACAGGATCCTGGTGTCGGCGAGCATCGCGCCGATCCTGGCGAGCGTGGGCTGCGGCTGCGACGTCTGCGATTGCTGCTGCTGCTGAACCCGCAGCAATCAGCGACAACTCAGTACGGGAGCGTGTAGGTGTTCTCGAGTTCGTCCTGCACGACCGTCGCCAGATGGTCGGAGGTGTCGATGACGAGTTCCTCGTCCAGCACGCGCGTGCGGAATGTCCAGCCCTCGGGCAGGTTCAGGCGTGACCCCAGACCGGACAACGTCGCCTCGGTCAGGGTCTTGTCGACACCCACGCAATAGGCCTGCATCACGAAGTTGCGTCCTTCCGTGTCGATGAGTTCGTAGACGGTCTTCCCGGCGTCCCAGAAGAACACGGCGCCGCGGTTCACGTTGCGCACCATGTAGGGCACGCCGGCGGGCTCCTTGCCGAGCGGGATGGTGGCGATGCGGCGCATCATGATGCCCCCGAACTCGCGCATCACCGGCTCGATCGTGACCGTCTTCGAGCCGAGGCCGTCGAGCACCCAGTAGCGGGGCCCGTTCAGTTTCACGAACAGCGCGCCGAGGTCCTTCGCGATCTCGGTCGCGTCGAGCTTGTCCCACAGGTCCTGCGGGCAGTCGTTGATCATCTGCGTGCCGTAGACCTCGCCCTCGAGCTCGTCGTTGCGGGCGAAGATGCCGAGCACCTCGCCGTAGCGCACACCGCGCATGTCGGAGATGAGTCGCTGCTGTCGTTCCTGGGCCATGACGAAACGATAAACCCACGGGTGCCGGGACGAGCGAACACGCCGTGTTCGGGGGTGTGTCAACCCCGCAGGGCGATGACCTCGATGATGCCGGGGGCGGCGCGCAGTTCGTTCTGCACGTCCTCGGTGACCTCGGCCGTGGGGGCAATCACCATCAGTGCCGTGCCGGGGGTGAGCGCACGGCCCACGTCCATGTCGGCGATGTTCACGTTGTGGTTGCCGAGAAGCGTGCCGACGAGACCGATGACGCCGGGCCGGTCGTCGTTGCGCACCACCAGCATGTGGTCGCTCGGCGGCACATCGGTGATGTGGTCGTCCACCAGCACGATGCGTGCCTGGCGGCGCTGGCCAACGAGAGTGGCGGCGATGCTGTGCGTGCCGGCCCGCAGCGTGACGAGATTGACGTAGTCGCTGTTGCCCGCGCCCGCCACCTTGGTCTCTTTCACCTTCACGCCGAGTTTCTCGGCAATCTGCGGGGCATTCACGTAGGTGACCTGCTCGTCCACGCGGCCGCCGAAGAACCCCTTCATGGCGCTGAGCGTCAGCAGGCTGGTGTCGTACGCGCCGATCTCGCCGGTGGCGATGATCTCCAGCTCCGAGATGTCGGCGGCCGCAGCAGACGCGAACAGCGAACCAAGGCGCTCGGCAAGAGGCAGGTACGGCTTGATCGTCTCGTTCGCGTCGGCGGCGGAGATGTTCACCGCATAGGGAACGAAATCCCCGGCCAGCGCGAGGTTGATCTGGTCGGCGATGTGGTCGCCGGCGCGGTCCTGGGCCTCGGTGGTGCTGGCACCGAGGTGCGGCGTGACGACGATGCCGTCGATGCCGAACAACGGCGAGTCGGTCATCGGCTCCTTCGAGAAGACGTCGAGCGCCGCCCCCGCGATCACGCCGTTCTTCACGGCATCGGCCAGGTCTGCCTCGTCGACGATCCCGCCGCGCGCGACGTTGATGATGCGCAAGGAGTCCTTCGCACGCTTCATGGCGTCGGCGTCGATGAGACCGATGGTCTCCTTGGTCTTCGGCAGGTGGATGGTGAGGAAGTCGGACTTCTCGATGAGCGTGTCCAGGTCGACGAGCTCGATGTTCATCGCCTTCGCCCGCTCCTCGCTGACGAACGGGTCGTACGCCATGATCCGCATGCCGAACGCAGCGGCGCGCTGGGCAACGAGCTTGCCGATGCGGCCGAGTCCGGCGACGCCGAGGACCTTGTCGAACAGCTCGACGCCCTCCCACTTGCTGCGTTCCCAGCGCCCCTGCACGAGAGCCGCGTGCGCCTGGGGTACGTTTCGTGCGACGGCGAGCAGCATGGCCATGGTGTGCTCGGCGGCCGACACGATGTTCGACTCCGGCGCGTTCGCGACCATCACACCGCGGCGTGTGGCCGCCTCGATGTCCACGTTGTCGAGACCGACACCGGCGCGCCCCACGACCACCAGGTCGGTGCCTGCGGCGAGGAGCGCATCATCGACGTCGGTTGCGGAGCGGACGACGAGCGCGTGGGCGCCCTTGATGGCCTCACGGAGCTGCTCTGGCGACAGGCCGACCCGGACGTCCACGTCGTGGCCGGCGGCGCGCATCTTGGCGAGGCCGCTCTCGGCGAGTTCTTCGGACACCAGAATTCGGGGCATTGGAAGATTCTCGCCGCTTTGGGCGTAGATTCCACAGTGCTTTACAGACTGTTAACGCACAGACCCCCGCTCATGTCACACCTCTTTCTCTCCGACGAATGGATCATCGCCGCGCGCGGCATACGCGAGCGCCACGAGGCCAACATCCCCTCCATCCCCACCACCATCCGCATCAACGTGGTCGCGGTTGGGGTGCCGTTCGGCGAGGGCACGGTGCGCGCCCACATCGACACGACCGACGGCGGCCTCAGCATGGATCTCGGCTCCCTCGAGAACCCCGATGTCACCGTCACCACCGACTACGAGACCGCTCGCCAGTTGTTCGTGGAGCAGGACCCCGCCACCACCATGCAGGCGTTCATGGGCGGCAAGATCAAGGTCGAGGGCGACATCACGAAGGTGATGGCCCTGCAGATGTCGATGCCACAGGACGACCGCGCACAGGTCGTGGCGGCAGAGATCAAGGCGATCACCGCCTAGGCGGTGACCATGCTCCGGTCGGTGCTCGTCAACCTCACCGACAGCACGATCGCGAAGACCGCCGTGACGGCACCCGCAAAGAGCGCGTACGCGTAGCTCTCCACCACACCGCTGCCGGAGAAGATTTCGTGCAGGGAGATCATCACGGTGGAACCGAGCACGGCGCCCATCTGGCTGAGCAACTGCTGCATGGCGCCGGCGACGCCGATCTGGTCCTCGGGGGCCGAGTTCGACACGAGCGCCCCGAGCGCCGGACCGGAGATGCCGGTGCCGATGCCAGAGAGAGCGAGGCCGATGACGATGAGGAGCTCGCTCGACCCACCGCGCACGGAGCCGAGGACGACCATCGAGATGACCACAAGGAACGCCCCGAACATCGATGACACGCGCTCCCCCACGCGCATCGTGAAGAAGCTGCCCAGTGGTGCCGTGATGCTGAAGGAGAGCGGCCGCGCGATGACGAGCAGGCCGATGTGCGCCGCCGTCATGCCGAGACCGTTCTCCAGCATCTGCGGGACCACGATGAACCCGCCCATGTACGCGAAGTTCGTCAGTGACTGGATGACCATCGGCAGCATGAGGTTGCGGTTGCCGAGCCACTCGAGAGGCATGAGCGGTGCCTCAGCCACCTTCTCGATGCGGAAGAACATCACGAGCGACGCGATTGCACACAGTGCCGTGCCGACGATCAACGGCGAGGTCCAGCCCCACGCGTGCCCACGGTTGATGGCGAGGAGCAACAACGTGGCACCGAGACCGAGCGTGACCGAGCCACGCACGTCGAACTTCACGTTCTTCATTCGTGCCGTCTGCGGCAGGAGGCGCCACGCCACGAGTGACGCGCCCAGGAGCAACGGAGTCTGGATGATGAAGATCATCCGCCAGCCGATCGAGTCGACGAGAGGCCCGCCGAGAACGACGCCCAGCACCGGCGCACCGGCCGTGGTGAAACTCCACAGGCCCATCGGCCTGACACGCTCCTCCGGCTCGAACAGGCGGTTGACGTACGCCATTGCCGCCGGTCCCGTCGCGGATCCCGCGACCGCGGACAACAACCGGAACACGACCATGCTCATGGCGTTCCAGGCGAAAACGGTGGCCCCCGCGAAGACACCGGCGAAGAACAGGCCGAACACATAGACCCTCTTGTGGCCGTACAGGTCACCGATCTTGCCGTAGGCCGGGCCGACGACACCGAAGGCGAGCATCGGACCCGTGATCGACCAGTTCAGGGTGTTCACGGACGAGTGAAGGTCGTTCGCGATTGTCTGGAGCGACACCACCAGCACCGTGATGGTGCTGCTGGTGGTGAACAGGCCCGCGAGCACCACGAGGAGCGTCGCCCACTTGCGCGTCAGCCCGATCTTCCGCGCCACCTTGCGCGGGAACATCATCGTCCACGGAACGACCGACACTTCCTCCACGCCGGCGTTCTCGACGGCAATGGTCTCGCGGCCGTGCCGGGTGAGCTCTTCTTCGTTGTGGCGGGGGTTCATGGGGCGATTACCGAGGGTAATGCCCTACTTGTTCACCTCACGAGCCATTGCGTTCAGTGCGTCTGTGAGTTTCGCCACTTCCCAGCGGTCGTTCTGCTCGACGGTCTCTGCCCGCTCCCACGACTTGATGCGCGTCACCTCGCCGGCGCGCACGAAGAACGTCTCGCCGGTGAACTCGCACTTCGCCGACGACAGGTACGCCACCAACGGTGAGATGTTCGCGGGGTCCCATTCGTCGAACTGGGCCTTGTTCTCCGGCTCGGCGATGCGGTCACCGAGACCGGGCGTCGCCATGGTGAGGCGGGTGCGTGCCGCGGGAGCGATCGAGTTGCTCTTCACGTTGTAGCGGGAGAGCTCCTTCGCGAGGATCTGCGAGAACGTGGCGATGCCCGTCTTCGCCGCCCCGTAGTTCGACTGCCCGGGATTGGCGAACAGGCCGGACGTGGATGACGTGTGCACGATGTTGCGCGGCTTCGTGGCGCCCGCCTTGTGCTGCTCGCGCCAGTAAGCGGCGGCCCAGCGTGACGGAGCGAAGTGGCCCTTCAGGTGCACCTGGATGACCGCATCCCACTCGGCTTCCGTCATGTTGACGAGCACCCGGTCGCGCAGGATGCCCGCGTTGTTCACGAGGATGTCGAGGTCGCCGAACGTCTCGACGGCCATGTTGACCATTCGCTGGGCGCCTTCCCAGTCCGCGACGTTGTCGTAGTTGGCGATCGCCTCGCCGCCCATCGCCTTGATCTCGTTCACGACCTCCTGCGCCGGCGTCGCGTCGGTGCCGGTGCCGTCGTTGGCGCCACCGAGATCGTTGACCACGACCTTTGCGCCCTCTGCAGCGAACAGAAGTGCGTGCTCGCGTCCGATGCCTCGTCCTGCGCCCGTGATGATCGCGACGCGTCCCTGCAATTCCCCCATGGCCCCTCCCGGGTGTTCAAGTGCCTGGTGCGAGATTAGGGGAAGGTGAGGTCGACGGTCTTACCGACGATGACACGCTCGAAGTTCTTGACCTTCTTGCCGTCGATGCTCGCCTCGCGCAGGCCGCGCTTGGTGTTGCCGGTGACCTTGCCGACGACCATGCCGTACTTCTCCAGGCGTTCCTTCACCGTGGCGAGGTCCTTGCCGTAGATCGAGGGGATGAGCGTCCGCTGCTGGCCGGCCGAGATGTTCACGGTGACGGTGCCGCCCTTCGCCAGCTTCTCGCCCGCTGCCGGAACCTGTGACGCGACCTGGTCCGCCGGGATCTCCGGGTGCGGCTTCTTCTCGCCCTCGACGATGAGCAGACCCATGTCGGTGAGTTTCTTCGTCGCATCGGCGAGTGTCATCTTCGTGAGGTCCGGCACGTCGCGCAGGGCGGGACCGGTGGAGATGTTGATGGCGACCGTCGTTCCCTTCACCACGGAATCACCGGTCTTCAGCGCGGCCTGGTCCGGCACCGACCACGAGATGACCGTGCCGGCGGGAACCGTCTCGTCTGGGACCTCGACGGGTGATGCCTGCAGCCCGAGTTCGGACAGCTTCGCCTTTGCCGCGTCACCGGTGAGCCCCGTGAGCTCCGTCAGGACGGACAGGGTGGGGCCCTCGCTGATGACGAGCGTCAGGGTGTCGCGCTTCGCGACGTTCGCGCCGAGCACCGGGTCCGTCGAGATGACCTGACCGGCCTGCACCGTGTCGCTGCGTTCCTTCTTGATCTGGATTCCCCACCCGAACTTCGACACCTGGTTGCGCGCCTCTGCCTCGGACAGTCCCGTCAACTGCGGCACGGGGTTCTTCGGGTTGAGAACGGTGTAGTAGGCGGCCGTTCCGCCACCACCGACGAGGACCGCCACGGCAGCGGCAATCGCGAACCGTCTGCCCCATCGACGCTTCCTCGGCCGGGGAGCCGGTTCCGTGGGGTCCTCCGCGGAGAGTTTGTGCAGCTGCTCGATGTCGATCGCGGTCGGACCCGTCTCGTCGCCACCGATGGTGAGCGGCGCCGGCTGGATGTCCACCGGTCGCGCGGTGCCGCGCGGCGCGGTGATGTCGACCTCGCCGATGTTCGGGGTGGTGCGGATGAGGATCGGTTCGTTCTTCGCCGTGTTCTCGATCGGCGGCATGTCCTCGATGCTCGGTCTCACGGTGGGTTTCGACGGGTCGGTTGCTGCGACCTCTTCGTCGAACAACCCGGTGCCCACGACGTCGATGGGGGTCGGGCGCGGAAGCTTCTCTGCCGCAGCGACGAGTGCCTGGCCGAGCTCGCGGGCGGTGAAGCGTTCACCGGCAGTCGGTCGACCGGCGCGTTCGAGGACCTGTGCGAGCGCACCGAAGTCAGCGCTGACGGGGAGGAGCTTGTCGACCCGGTTGGCGAACGCCGCGGCAACGGTGTCGGCGTTGAACGGGACCTCCCCGGTCATCGCCTCGACAAGGACAAGCGCGAGCCCGTAGATGTCGGAGGACCCGGTTCGCTGGCTGCCCTCGGACAGTTCCGGGGCCGAGTACCGGGCCTGGTCGAGGTTCAGGCTGTCCACCGGGCGCAGGGGCGCCCCGAAGCCCACCAGGCGGACCCTGCGGTCCAGTCCGAAGACCAGGCGGCTCGGGCGGATGTCCCCGTGGACGATCCCCTGCTTGGCCGCGGCGTCGAGGGCCCGGCACACGTCGATACCCACGATCAGGGCCTGGCTGGGGGTCAGGCGACGGCCGCGGTCGAGGAACTCCCGCAGGGAGCCCCCGGCGAGGCGTTCGGCCACCGTGAACACGTACCGCTCGCCATCGAGGGTGGCGTCTCCGTGGTCATAGATCGTCTCGATGCAGGGGTGACTCAGGCTCTCTGCCAGTTCGCACTGGGCCTCGAAGGCGGCAAAGGCGTCCGAGGAGGTCGTGGAACCGAGCAGCGGGTCAACCAGGCGGGACAGCGGGGCGATCCTGACGGACACAAGGTTCGTCGAGGAGAGGTCCGTGGCGTCGAACTGCATCGCGCCGGCGTTCGCAAGTGTCGCCTCGGAGCGGAGCGCATCGAGGAGGTACCGGCCTGCAAGGACTGTTCCGGGCATGTTCGCTGGGTCTCGCATGACCCGAAAGAACCTACAAGGTTCCCCGAATCGGGGTGCGAGCAGCCCCGAAAACGGCGAGAATGGCGGGGTGAAACGCCCCATAAATCGCCAAAATCTCATCGTTTCGGTGGGTATCGCCGTCGGATTGGTGCTGATCGGCATGGGGCTCTCCGGGGGCACCACGGGCCGCGAGGCACAGAAACTGCCCGCGGCCATCGAGGACATCAACCCCGGCCCCGGTGACGAGGTGCTTCGCCAGAGCCAGGTCTTCGTCGACTTCATCGACGGTTACGAGGCGACCCTCATGATCGACGGGATCGAACTGCCCGTCACGCGACTGGACGAACTGACGTCGAACGGCGCCACCCCGAGGCCGGGGGCACAGGTGGACATTCCCCCGACCGCCATCTACGACCCGGGCAACTACACGATCAGTTTCGTTCCCCAGGACGGTGCCCCGATCGCGGAATTCGCACAGGGCGTCCACAAGGCAACGGTGACCTACTGGAAGGTCATCGACGGGAAGGACAAGGCGAAGTCCTTCAGCTGGGAGTTCGAGGCCAACTAGGCCGGCAGTTCGCCCGTGGCGAGCAGGGCCTCGAACCCAGCCTCGTCAAGGACGGGGATCCCCAGTTGCTCGGCCTTCGTGAGCTTGCTGGCACCGGGTTCCGCACCGGTGACGACGGCGAACGTCTTCGCGCTAACGCTGCCGGGGCTCTTGCCGCCGCGGGACTTGATGGCCTGTTCGGCCTCCTCGCGCGAGTAGTTGGCGAGGGTCCCCGTGACGACCACGGCCTTGCCGACGAGATTCTGCGGGGCGTCGCTCACGACGACACGCCCGAAGTCGACGCCCGCCGCGCGCATCTTCTCGATGATCGACTTGTTCTCGTCGACAGCGAACCACGAAGTGATCGACGCCGCTATGACGGCACCGACACCGTCCACTGCGGACAGTTCCTCGACGCTCGCGGAGGCGATCGCATCGAGCGTGCCGAAATGCGCGGCGAGCGCCTCGCTTGCCGCAGGGCCGAGATGCTTCACGCCGAGCGCCGTGAGGATCTTCGGCAACGGACGTGACTTCGACTTCTCGATTCCGTCGATGAGATTCTGCGCGCCCTTCTCGGCGAACCCGTCGAGCGTCAGCAGTTGTTCGACAGTCAGCGAGTAGAGATCACCGGCGTCTGCGACGAGCCCCGCATCCGACAACGCGAACACGGTGCGGTCACCGAGTCCCTCGATGTCCATCGCACCACGTGACGCGAAATAGATGATCCGTTGGTCACGCTGGAACGGGCAGCCCGGCTCGACGCATCTCGTGTCGGCGACATCCTCGTCCTTCACCAACGTGCTTCCGATGGGGCACGGGCACTGTGCCGGGAACACCCACGGTTTCGTGCCCTTTTTCCGTTCGGACATGACGGGACCGACGACCTCGGGGATGACGTCACCGGCCTTGCGCACCACCACGGTGTCACCGGGCCGCACGTCCTTCAGCGCCACCTGGTCCCGGTTGTGGAGCGTGGCCATCGACACCGTCGACCCACCGACGAAGACGGGCTCGAGCACGGCGAACGGCGTGACGCGGCCGGTGCGGCCAACCGAAATCTGGATGTCCCTGAGCACGGTGGTCTTCTCCTCGGGCGGGAACTTGAACGCAATGGCCCAGCGAGGAGCGCGCGACGTGAACCCGAGACGCTCGCGCTGCTCGAGATTGTCGACCTTCACCACGACGCCGTCGATGTCGTAGGGCAGGTCGTGCCGGTGCTCCTTCCAGTGGTTGCAGAAAGCGACGACGTCCTCCAGCGAGTCGACCAACTTGATCTCCGGGTTCACCGGGAAACCGAGAGCCGCGAGGAACTCGAGTGTTGCGTGGTGGCTGGTGAACTCCGGCCCGCCGATGACCTCGCCCAGTTGGTACGACCACATGGAAAGTTCACGCGAAGCAGTGACCGACGCATCCTTCTGGCGGAGGCTCCCCGCCCCCGCGTTGCGCGGGTTGACAGGGACCGACACGGGAGCGCGGCCAGCCGCGGTGCGTTCGGCGTTCTCCCGTTCCTTCTCCGACTTCAGCTTCATGAAGGAGTCGATCGACATGTAGATCTCGCCGCGCACCTCGAGCACCTCAGGCACCGTGACCTTCTTCGATGCCTTCAGTTCCTTCGGGAGGCCGGAAATGGTGCGCACGTTGGCGGTGACGTCCTCTCCCGTGCGGCCGTCTCCGCGGGTGGCGGCCTGTGCATATGCGCCGTTCTCGAACCGGATGCTGATCGCGAGACCGTCGATCTTCAGCTCGCACACGTAACGCACCGCCTCGTCGGGCAGTCCCTTCGCGACACGCTCGCCCCATTCGGCCAGCTCCTTCTCGTCCATGGCGTTGTCGAGGCTGGTCATGGGGACGCGGTGGACCACCGGGTCGAAGGTGGTGACGGCACCGCCGACCGTCACGGTGGGCGATGACTCGTCGAAGAGGTCGGGGTGTGCCTCTTCAAGGTCGCGCAGTTCGCGCACCAGTGCGTCGTACTCCGCGTCGCTGACACGGGGGCTGTCGTCGCCGTAGTACGCCTGGTTGTGCTCCTGGATCTGCGCGCGCAGTTCGGCGATGCGCTTCGAGGGGGAAGGAGTACGCGCCATCCCCTACAAACTACCGAAGCGGTGTGACGCGGGAGTCGGTCACGAACCGAGTGTCAACAGTGATGCCGTTGCCTGCTCGGCGATGCGCGACGAGATGTCGCGAACGTGTGCCATGACCCGTTCGGCGACAGCGGGCGTGTGGGTTCCGAGGCCGCAGGCGGGAGTGATGAAACTGTTGCGTCGGATGAGCACGGGGTCGACCCCCTGCTGCACCAGTGCGCACAACGCACCGGCGAGGTGCTTCCACGGACGGTCGGCCGACACGGCGATCGGTCCGTCGGTCCTGATTGCTCCCCACGCGATGCGGCCGCCGAGCTCCAGGTGCTCCGAGATGCGCGGAGCCGCCGCGAGCATCGCCTGCATCTGCTCCTCGTTCGATGCCGGGGGAACCGGGACGGAGAGAACTCCGGCGCCCATCGACAGCAGCGCCGTCCAGTCGGTCTCTGCGCAACTGTGGACGCCCGAGACGTTCCCCGGCTCCACTGCGGCGAGCGCCCCGGACACGAAATCGATGACCTCGTCGGGTGACACCGGGAACCCGGGCACGAGCGCCTCGTGCAGCATCGGCTCGTCGAAGACCACGATCTGGGTGGAGTGCGGCATGACGGCGGCCACCTCGGCCTGAAGCGCGCGGACGTGGCACCTGACTGCCTGCATCGCCAACGGAGCGGCCACCTCGACCGCCATGCCGCTGCGCACGAGGGAGAAGCTGAGCGTCAACGGCCCGACGAACTGCCACTTCACGAAGTCGGGATGGTCAGTGCGAGCCTCGGCGCTCTCGAGAAACTCGGCGAACGCCCCGTACGCGTCGCTCGTGAGGTCGGTGGTGACCTCGCCCGCGAGATCGAGTGCGTCGATGTCGACACTGATGCTTCCGTACTGGCCGGCCGAGACTCCCTCGATGCCCACGAGTGCCTGCGCGATCATCCCCTCCGCTGGCGAACGTCGGGGCAACGACGGGATGGTGGGGATGTCCGTGGCCCGCCACGCGAACTCCACCGCCTCGCGGCATTCCCGGTGAGGAAGACTGCCGACGCCGAACGACGCGCCAGGCTTCGGCACGCTGATTTCGCTCATTCTCGACACCTCCTCGTTTCGTGCGTGTGGAACGCCGACACATTGGTAGCAGCAGTCCCGCGCACGGGACGAGGCGGGGAAAATGATGTGACGAACCATCCCGTACGGCAGGCTTGTGGGCGTGAAATCGGCAGCGAACGGGGCATCGAACATGGTGTTCTGGTTGGCCCGTGTCGTGTGGGTGCTCGTCGGTGTGGTGGCGCCGTGGGCGTCGCTCGCACACGACCGGTCAGCGGCGGTCGCAACGGTGCTCGGTGCGTGGGGATGGGCGGGCTGGACAGCCGTCCTCGTCGCGATCATGGTGCCGTCCGCGATCTCGCTCACGGTCGTGAGGACCATCGTCCCGCTTTCGGTCGTCGCGGCAACCGCGGACGGGAACGTGCCGGTCGTCATCGTGACCGCGGCGGCACTGGTTCTCCTCTCGCTTCCCGACACAGTGGATTGCCTGGTCCAGGGGGGTGCGTACGGGGCGGAGACGCGGTTCCTGTTGCGCACACCGGTCCCCTACGTCGTCCCCGCATTCCTCGTGTGGGGACTCTTCGTCGGGTCATTGATCGGTGGCTCGTTGCTCGTTGCCGCCGGGGAGTACGTCGTGGGGGTCCCGTTGACCGCGGTCGGTGCCGGACTCGCGGTGCTGGTGCCGAGGCGCCTGCACAGGCTGGCACGCCGGTGGTTGGTCATCGTTCCCGCCGGCATCGTCGTGCACGACCACCTGGTGCTCGCCGAGACGATGATGGTCCGCCGGTCTCAGACCCGCGACGTGGCCGTCACCGGTGCGAACGGTGAGGCGGCCGACCTCACGGGCGGTGTGCTCGGCCGGCGCATCATCGTCTCGATGTCGGAGGCGGACAAGGTGATCCTGGCCCCGATCACCATGCGGACGCTCGGCACGAGCGAGGCACTGCACGTGCAGATGTTCTCCGTGGCGCCGCGCCGTGTGGCAGCCGCGCACGCGGCGCTGGTCAACGAACGGGCGTGACGATCCCGCCACCGAGCACGACCGTGTCATCGCGGTCGTAGAACACGACGGTCTGGCCGGGAGAGATCCTTCGCTGCGGACGTTCCCAAGTGAGCGTTGCCGAACCACCATTCACTTCGATCAGTGCCGCGGCGCGTGCGCCGTGCGCACTGCCCTGCACGAGAACGACGGTTCCGTCGAGGCGAACTGCGTCGTCCGTGTGCGGCCACACGAGCGTGTCGACCGTGGTGGTGGTGCA
>Ga0208546_1000342_pt1 | contig 18192 bp, 15 predicted proteins | sample DEB19_08_DNA_4_FD_184528 | JGI IMG/M metagenome (GOLD analysis project Ga0208546, IMG submission 184528) | Aqueous microbial communities from the Delaware River and Bay under freshwater to marine salinity gradient to study organic matter... | ecosystem: Environmental > Aquatic > Marine > Coastal...
CCTGTTGATCAGGGTGGAAATGGATCTGGATTCAGACCAATGCAAACGATCTTGGCTGCTTTGTGCGGATGCAGTTCAGTAGATGTTATCAGTATACTAAAGAAACAGCGTCAGGAATTAACTGATTTAAAAATAGAGGTTGATGGGAAAAGGGAGGAAGGTAAAGAACCTTCATTGTGGAAAGAGATTAGCGTGAAATTTAAATTAGCTGGTACGATGGAAGCTGCAAAGGCAAAACGTGCAGTTGATCTATCTATTGAAAAATATTGTTCAGTTGCAGAGACGCTCAGAAAAGCAGGGGCAATTATTGACTATGAGGTTTTTTTAAATGGGACAAAAATTGATTAACAATTAATTCATTCATAATGCGGCCAGAGACATTAGCAATTAGAACCCAAACAGAAAGAACAGGTGAAAAAGAGCATTCCACTCCACTTTTTCTCACCAGCAGTTTCGTATATGATTCCGCAGAAGACATGGCTGCTGCATTTGAAGATGATACGTTGGATGTAAACATCTATTCTCGATTCTCTAATCCGAGTGTTGATGAGTTCGTAAAGAAAGTTTGTTTGATGGAAGGTGCTGAAGATGGCATTGCCACTGCAACCGGAATGGCAGCTGTTTTTTCCTCCTTTATGACTTTTGTGTCTGCAGGCGATCACATCGTTTCTGCTTCAGCAGTATTTGGATCAACACATGCCATCCTAACAAAGTATTTGCCAAAGTGGGGAATTGAATATAGTTATTTTGATATGAATAAGCCAGAAACCATTGAGGGCTTGATCAAGAAAAATACCAAGTTATTATATGTTGAAACACCTTCCAATCCCGGTTTGGACATCATTGATTTGAAATTCGTTGCAGATATCTGCAAGAAGCATAACATATTATTTGTTGTAGATAATTGCTTTGCAACCCCTGCAGTTCAGCAACCGATTCAATTTGGTGCAGATCTTGTACTTCATTCTGCAACAAAATTCATGGACGGACAAGGTAGGGTGTTGGGTGGAGTTGTAGTAGGTAAAAAAGATTTGATCAAGCAAATGTACCTCTTCATCAGAAATACTGGTCCCTCTTTGAGTCCATTCAATGCGTGGGTTCTTTCAAAAAGTTTGGAAACATTGTATGTGCGCATGGATAAACATGCTTCAAATGCATTGTATATCGCAAAAAAACTTGAAGGACATCCAGCATTAAGTTGGGTTAAATATCCAATGTTGGAGTCGCATCCACATTACAAAATCGCTATAAAACAAATGAGTAATGGTGGTGGAATACTTACATTTGAATTGAAAGCCGGACTCGATGGAGGCCGAAAATTTCTCAATAATCTTACTTGGTTGTCGATGACGAACAACCTTGGAGATAGCAGAACCATAGCTTCACATCCTGCAAGTACAACACACTCAAAACTCACTCAAGAGGAAAGACAAGCAGTTGGAATTACTCCTGGCTTGATTAGGCTTTCAGTGGGATTGGAGCATCCCGATGATATCATCGAAGAGATTTTGGGGGCATTGAAATAGTTTATTCTAGTTAAATTACATGACAAAATATAGGCAGGCTTGTCATGAAACATCTTTTACTGATTGCTCTTTTTGCTTTTATTGGTATTTCAACTAGCGCACAAGTTCATACGGGAGCATGGATGCGTAGACTAGATACATCTGTTCAATATCTAACAATTGTTGATCAATACTTTGTCATCACTACTTTTAATCTTGAAGAAAAGAAATTTTATCAAACGCGCGGTGGTACGGCTGTAATGGATGGGAAGCAAATGACTGGTGTGATTGAATTCAACACAACAGAAAAATCAGAAGTTAAATCGAGCTATACGTACAATTATACATTCAATAAGAAGGATTTGGTCATGCCAATTGGAGGTATAGAAAAAACTTGGACATGGGTGGACGATGCAAATGCAGGCTTGGCTGGTAATTGGCGTATTACCGGTCGTATGCAGGATGGAAAATTTGTTACCATGAATCCAGGTGCGAGAAAAACTATTAAAGTGCTTTCTGGTACTCGATTTCAGTGGACTGCAATCAATACCGATACGGGCGAGTTTTTTGGAACTGGGGGAGGATATTACACCTTTAAGGATGGAAAATACTCTGAACATATTGAGTTCTTTTCTCGCGACGCAACAAGGGTTGGAAGTTCACTGAGTTTTGATGCTTCTATTAAAGACGGGAATTGGCACCACAGTGGTAACAGTTCAAAAGGTGATCCTATATTTGAAATTTGGAGTAGGAAATAATGTACAATTTTAATCGTCAAAATGGAGCTTATTGAAGAAAAGGTATTTGAGGGGCTTGATTTTTCTAGTCAAAAATTTGAAATTGCTGAATATGAACATTGTAAGTTTATCAAATGCAATTTTCATGAAACAGATGTTAGAGGAGCTGTATTTTCAGATGTAATTTTTGACCAATGCGATTTGGCAATGATGAAAATTAATAACTCAAGTTTTCGTGAAGTTGTATGCTCCTCATGTAAAATGATTGGGATTCAATTTGAGCACATCAATCCATTTGGATTAAGTGTAAAGTTTGTTGACACTAATTTGGATCATTCAAACTTCTATAAAGTGATAATGCGCAAAACCAATTTTATTAACTGCTCTTTAAAGGAAGTTGATTTCAGTGATTCAGATCTTACAGCGTGCGTCTTTGATAATTGTGATTTTCACCTAGCTATATTTGATTCAACTGTTTTAAATAATGCCGATTTTAGAACTTCATATAATTATTCAATTGATCCAATCGCGAATAAAATTAAACAGTCCAGGCACAGCTACCCTTCAGTCTTGGGATTGGTTAATCAATTAGATATACTTATTGATTAATTAAGAATTTTTGAACTCAGCCACCTTTTTTGGAAAAACGACCCCAACATGATAGAAATCAATCGGGGTCTTTTGTTCTGATTAGTAGTAATCAAATTTACCAATTTCCCCCCCCCCCTGATTATTTTCTCAACGATGAATACACATATAAAAAACCCCTATACAAATTCATGTATAAGGGTATTACTACTAACCAGAACCTTAAATGAATTCATTGTTTGGTTTGGTGGTCAAATCTAAATAAACTTTTGTTGAGTTATTAAAATATTTTAAAAATTATTTCAACTATTGAATTACAGGTTTTATTTCAATGTTTTAGTTATGTTCTAATCATTGTTTTTTTAGTTTAGAAATACATTTTCAGTGTATTCAATCCACTACAATTTTTAGAGGTAAAAATTGAAACAAAATAATAGTTAGGATAACTTTTTTGTCCTGTATTTTCACTTCAAATCGGATAAGAAATCGGACAAAAACGACGATTTTGACAATAAAAAGACTCGTAAATCATTGATATACAATTCATTACGAGTCTTTTAAAGTTGCCCGACCTGGATTCGAACCAAGACAAACAGAACCAAAATCTGTCGTACTACCATTATACTATCGGGCATCCTAATGGGTTGCAAAAATAAGTGATTTAGAAAGAAGATCCCAAAATTAAAAACGACAATTTCAAGGCAGTTTACTGCTGTTTTACCAAATGGTGATTTTTCTTGCCCCTTTGTACAACAATATAACCTCCGGCTAAAAGTTGACTCTTATCAATGATAAAACCAACATCAGTAATTTTTTCCTTGTTAACACTCACTCCACCACCTGCAACCATTTTCCTCGCTTCCCCTTTGCTTGGAAATATACCAGTCTCTGCAAGGAAACTGACAACATCTATACCACTCGATATGTGTGAAGATGAAATTGTATGAGTGGGTACACCCTCCATTGCTTGAAGCAAACCTGCTTCATCCATTTCTCTGAAATTGATATCGTCTTTTTTTCCAAAAAGTTGTTCTGTAGTTTGCTGAGCCATCTCACATTCCTTCTCTCCATGTACAAAACTTGTGATGGCAGTTGCTAGTTTTTTCTGAAGAATTCTTGCACCTGGATCTTTGGAATGTTCCTGAATCAACTGATCAATTTCATTTTTTTCAATCAGTGTAAAAATCTTGATCCACTTCTCCGCATCCGCATCCGCAGCATTCAACCAAAATTGATAAAATTGAAAAGGCGAGGTTTTCTCCGCATCCAGCCATACATTTCCTTTTTCAGTCTTGCCAAACTTGCCACCATCAGCTTTTGTGATCAATGGACAAGTAAATGCAAATGCCTCACCAAAAGCCTTTCTGCGTATAAGTTCTGTTCCTGTAGTAATATTTCCCCACTGGTCACTTCCACCCATCTGTAGCTTACAGTTCTTGTTTTGATACAACCAGAAAAAATCATATCCCTGCATTAACTGATATGCAAACTCTGTATAACTGATTCCCGTATCTCCTTCAATTCTTTTTTTCACACTGTCTTTCGCCATCATATAGTTCACAGTGATATGCTTGCCTACATCTCTCAAAAAATCAATGAATCCCAATCCTTTGAACCAATCATAATTATTGACGATCTCAGCACAATTTTTTTTGGATGAATCAAAATCGAGATATTTTTCCAACTGCTTTCTTACACCCGCCACGTTTTTTGAAAGCGTTTCTTCATTCAGCAAATTTCTTTCTTCACTCTTACCGCTGGGATCACCCACCATCCCCGTTGCACCTCCTACCAATGCAAGTGGTTTATGCCCTGCACGCTGTAAATGGTACAACAGTAAAATTGGTACCAGACTGCCAATATGCAAGCTGTCTGCTGTTGGGTCAAAACCAATATAACATGTAGTGGATTCCTTTTTTAACTGCTCCTCGGTTCCAGGCATGATGTCCTGAATCATTCCCCTCCATTTGAGTTCCGCAACTATGTCCATCGCTAAAATATTTCTGCAAATGTAACAAGGAATCAAAACATGCCCCAAGCGCAATAAATCTCCCTGTATCACGTTGTTTTTCTGAGGCCGATGGAAGATATTTGGATTAACTTCGTTAGATCCAATATCTCAGAGAAATTACCGATTAAGTTTTACTCATAACCCATACTTTCTGGATTTGGAGGCTCGTTTTTTTATTCCTGTAAAAGCTTGTTTCTTTTTGATCGTGCTACTTCTTTCATTTGAAGGAAAAGGGCAGTTCAGAAAGTATTCCAATGAATTCATGAACATAGGTGCTGGAGCTCGTGGACTCGCTATGGGGGGTGCACAAATTGCAACTACAGAAGATGCCTATGCCGGATTCTGGAATCCTGCTGGACTTTCTGAATTGAGAGGACATTCTTCTTATTCTTTGATGCATGCTGAATATTTTGCCGGAATTGGTAAGTATGATTATTTCTCAACTGCCTCACCCATTGGAGATCCTGCCAAGGCAACCTCTGGCTTGGGCATCAGCGTGTTAAGATTCGCAGTAGATGATATTCCAAATACATTGTTCCTGGTAGAACCAGATGGAACCATCAACTATAACAATATTCGTTCCTTTTCATCTGCTGATTATGCAATGCTAATTTCATTTGGACAAACCTTGTTCAGTGATACTGAAAAAAATTTCTCATTCGGAACCAATGCAAAAGTGATTCATCGCTCAGTTGGAAAATTCGCAAAAGCCTGGGGCGTTGGTTTGGATGCAGGGTTGCAATACAGGTCAGATAAAATAAGTTTTGGGTTAGTTGTCAGAGATATTACCACAACATACAATGCTTGGCGTTTCTCATTTACTGACAAGGAAAAAGAGATGCTTTATCTTTCAAATAATCAAATTCCTATAAAGTCAGTTGAATTGACTGCACCTCGTCTGTATCTAGGTGCAGCTTACAACTCTGATCTCAATGAAAAATTTTCAATCATGGGGGAACTCAATCTTGAATTGAGTTTTGATGGTCAACGAAATGTGCTGTTGAGCTCCAAAGTAATGAACATGGATCCTCGCATAGGAATTGAGATGAATTATGCCAAAACCATTGCTTTGAGAATGGGGGTGTATAATTTTCAAAGAGGATTGAAGGATGGTGATACAACGAATCTTTCTAAAGTATGGATCTATCAACCTGGTGTTGGCGTGGGATTTAATATTAAGCAATTCAGAATTGATTATGCATTTACCAACCTGGCCAATCAATCAAACCCATTGTATACCCATGTGTTTTCATTGCATCTGAGACTTCCAACCAAAAAGTATATTTATTGATGCTGAAGAAATTATCTCATATCATTTTATGCTTTTTTATTTTGGAGTCAGTTCATGCCCAAACTGATTTTGGCAACGAATGGATCAAGGACTTCAGCAAAAAATATTACAAGATTCAAGTAGGGAAAGATGGTCTTTACAGGATTGGTTATGATGTTCTAAAAAAACTGGGACTTGAAAACACCAATGCAGATCATTTTCAGCTTTGGAACAATGGCGTTGAGTTACCTATGTATACTACTCAGTCAAATACAACATTAAACCCTGATGGTTTTCTTGAATTCTTTGGAAAAATGAATGATGGAAAGTTGGATACAAAAATGTATCAGAACCCTAAATACCAAACTTCTGATAAATGGAGTTTATTGACAGATACGGCTGTATATTTTTTAACTACGAATCAATCCTCCGTCAATCTCAGATATGCAGTTAAAACAAATAGTTCTTCCACCAGTAACCTCACTCCAGAAGAATATTTTAATTATACCTATCGCTATGCTTTCAAAGATCAAATTAATCCAGGCAGTCCGAATGTAATCGCGGGCGTAAATGTTTACTCTTCAAGTTTTGATGAAGGTGAGGGCTGGACAAGTCGAGGAATTACTTCATCAAATGCTCTTAAACTTACCATTTCAAACCTACAAGTATCATCGAGTGGACCTGATGCAAGTATGCGGCTTAATTTTTTTGGAGGTTCGTTGAACACTAGACAAGTCAGTGTTCAAATTGCTGGAAATTCAGTAATCAATTCATTTCCACTTGCAGGATTCAGCAGCAAAGACACAACTGTTCAAATAGTAAAGACAAAACTAGCCGGATCGTTTACGATGGACATTATCAATGCAAGTTCTTCTGTATATGATCAGTACATGGTCGGACAATTAGAAATAAACTACCCTAGAAAATTTGATTTTGGGGGAGCAGCAAATTTTGAATTTTCAATAGAACCAAGTTCATCAGATAAATTAATTGAGATAACATCATTTAAGTTTGGTAGTAATGCATCAATACTTTATGATCTAACAAATCAACAGCGATATGTAGCCGAGATTAAAGGAAATAATCTAAGGTTCTTGGTTCCAGCCAATTCCCAGAAAAGAAACTTCGTTTTGATGAGTGTTGATGTTGATGAACTAAATACAGTTGGAGCAATTGTTGAGCATAAATTTATAGACTTTTCTAATCTCTCAAATCAGGGGGATTATATCATCATCACTGATTCGATGCTTCGAAAAAGTAAAGCAGGGGATGCAATTGAAAACTACAAACAATATCGTTCGGGTGCTGCTGGTGGGAATTTCAACGTGTTGGTTGCCGATGTTTCACAAATAACTGATCAGTTTGCTTATGGGATCAAGAAACATCCGCTGGGAATTAAAAAGTTTATTCAATTTGCAACAGTATTCTTCAAGCCTAAAGATATTTTACTAATAGGGAAGGGAGTGACATATGATCAATTTCGTATCAATGAATCTTCAGTCTATGCTAATAAACTAAATCTAGTTCCAACTTTTGGAAGTCCAGCCTCCGATCATATCCTGGCATCCAATGAATTGGGACCAATTGCACAAATTCCGATAGGTAGGTTATCCGTCATCAATGGAGACGAGCTGAATGCTTATTTGGAAAAGCTCAAGCAACATGAAGATCTTATGAGTACAGGATCATCATACCAGACTGTTGATAAAAAAGGTTGGACCAAGAATGTATTGCATTTGGTTGCAGGTGGTGTTGTTCAGCCGGTAGTAACTGGATATATGAATGATGCAGCCAAAAAAATCAAGGATACATTGTTTGGCGCAAAAGTCACATCGATCGAAAAAACAACAGCTGCCTCAGTTGAATCAGGAAATAATACGCAGATTGATCAAATGTTTGAAAATGGATTGGGTATTGTGAATTATTTCGGTCACTCATCTTTGAATTCGATGGAATTCAATTTGGATGACCCTGCACGTTTTAACAATCCAGGCAAGTATCCACTTTTTCTAGCTAATGCTTGCACAGCAGGGAATAATTTTTTCTATGATACTTTACGTATTCTTTCAAATAAAAAATCAATTTCAGAGGCGTATATCCTTGAGCCACAAAAGGGAAGTATTGCATTCGTAGCGAGCACACACTATGGAATTTTGATGAACCTGAATGATTTCGTACAAAGATTTTATGATCGTTTGGGTAAGCTAGATTATGATAAAACATTAGGAGAAATTCATCAGAGAACCATGACCTCGCTCCAGAAAGACTTTGGTAATTCACCCAACAATCTTACTACAATGGAACAAATTTTGCTGCACGGCGATCCAGCAACAAAATTATATCCGCATCCGAAATCAGATTATGTGATTGAAGACCCATTGATCACTGTTGCTCCACAACCACTGACCATCGCAGAGTCTTATTATGATGTAAAGGTTGTTGTACGAAACATCGGACTAGCCCGAAATGATTCCGTAAAAGTTACAGTAAAAAGAGATCGCCCAGATGGCTCAAGTGAAATACTCTCCAGTAAGTTAATGGCGCTTAATTATGGTGATTCAATTCAGTTAAAATTCCTGCTGGATCCTAAAAAAGATTTGGGGCAACAGACAATTGCTGTTACTGTTGATCCTGATAATTTAATTGATGAAGTGAGTGAATCAAACAATACAGTGACAAAAAAAATAAATGTTCTAGATAATGATATTAAGCCTGTATTTCCTACAGACTTCGCTATAGTTAATAAATGGCCTGTTAAGCTTTCCGCCAGTATCGGAAATTTCTCTGCATCAGGTGCTCAGTATGTTTTTCAGGTTGATACAACTTCAAACTTTAATTCCCCGATATTGGATAGCACCCTCGTTTCATCTAATGGAGGACTTATTGAGTATTTACCCAATATTAGAATTGCAGACAGCACTGTTTTATTTTGGCGTGTAGCAAAGAAGCCAAGCGCCGGAATATCTTATAATTGGTTTTCTTCATCTCTTGTATACATATCAAAATCCGAGGAAGGCTGGAATCAGTCGAGCTATTATCAATTCCTGAAAAATCAGGTTACAAATTTTGAATTTGATCAGTCAAGGAATTTAAATTTTTCAAAAAAGAATCTCACGTTGTATGTTCAGTCAAAATTAAAATCAACCACAACTTCTTACAACTCAGTTGAAGTGGGTAACAATGTGGTATACAATCAAAGTTGTGATGCAGCATTTGGAACACTTGAATTTTCTTTGATCACGAAACGAACAGGAAAACCCATCAAAAACACCACACCTCCAGCTGTATCCAAGTTTTCGAGTTTCGTGCCTGCTGCATGTTTTTTAAATACAGATTTGTATCAATACTGGTTTAATTATAACTCACAACAAGGAAGAAATGATGCAGCTAATTTCTTTAATTATGTTCCTAACGGAACGCTTCTGGTTTTAAATCACTGGAATAAAAAAGAGGATAATACGCTAAAGACAGTTGATCAGTGGAACAAAGACGCATTGTATAACAAACTTATTTCTGTTGGTTTTACACTGATTGATTCGTTTAAATCCAATCTTCCTTTCAGCTTGGTAGCATATAAAAATGACCTTGGAGAATGGAGTCTTCTTCAACAGAAAATTGGTAAGAGCTCAAGCGATGAATTGTCTGTTGAGCAGGCATTTGAGGCCATTGAAACTTCTGGAAAAATGAGCTTCCCAATAATTGGACCTGCCAAAAATTGGAAATCCATTTCATTGAATATGAAGTCACTTGAATCGCCAACGGATGATAATTCAACGTTGGAAATTACAGGCGTTGATAACAATTTAAGAGAGACACAACTTTACCTGGGATCTATCGTCAAATCTGCTATGTTGTTTTCAAAGGATACAACACTGTCGTTTATAGATGCATCAAAATATCCATGGATCAAGTTCACGCTTTATCAAAATGATGCAACGAAACAAACTCCATCCCAGATTAAATATCTTCAAGTAAAGTATGAGCATGTTCCCGAGGGTGCATTGGGTGATGTTGCAAATACTACATTGATTTCATCCATGGATAAGGGGAGCAATTATCAGTTTCAGGCAAGTTTTAAAAATATCAGCAACACGGCTTTTGATAGTGTTAAAGTAGTTTGGAAAATTACCGATGATAAAAACCGTGATTCCATTTTATTTGATGGACTCAAGAAAAAATTAAATTCAGGAGATACCATTCAGTTCAGCAGGACGCTTGATACGAGAAAACTTTCAGTTAATAATTTAATCTCGCTCAGTGTGAATCCTCAAAATGCTCAGCCAGAGCAATTCATGTTCAATAATTATTTGCAAACGAAGTTAAGATTGATAGAAGATGCCATCCCACCCATATTGGATGTCACTTTTGATGGGGTACATATTCTTAACCGTGATATCGTATCATCGAAGCCCCAGATTTTGATTGAATTGAAAGATGACAATGCTTTTCTTCCATTGAACGATACAGCGCTCTTCAACATTCGGTTAAGATATCCTGATGGCATTATCAGGCAAATAAGATTTGATGGAGATACGTTGAAGTTTAGCCCTTCCAGCAATCCTCCTGGAGGAAATAATAATACGGCTGTCATCAATTTCAAACCTTTGCTGAGAATGGATGGAGAATATGAATTGTTGATTACTGCAAAAGACAGAAGTGATAATGCATCAGGAGCAACAGATTTCAGTGTATTGTTTCAAGTGGTGAATCAATCCATGATCACCAATCTGCTCAATTATCCAAATCCATTTACAACTTCAACTGCTTTTGTTTTTACATTAACCGGTTCTGAATTGCCAACCTATATGAGAATTCAAATCTTAACCATCACGGGTAAGATTGTGAAAGAAATTTCAATGGCTGAATTGGGCCCCTTGAGAATTGGCAACAACATTACTGAGTATAAATGGGATGGCCGAGATCAATATGGACAATTACTCGCAAACGGTGTTTATTTATATAGGGTTATTACGGATATCAAAGGAAAGAAAATCGACAAGCTGAGTGCAGGCTCTTATAATACTGATCAGTATTTCAAAGCCGGGTATGGAAAGATGTATCTGATGAGATAAAATATTTTTATGTGTGGAGGGGACGCGGGAACCATTTTCAAATGGTTACTTGATGATGTTGTGAGCAAAAATATTGAAGAATCAACCTTGCTTGACTGGGAAGCTAGGCACAGGGTTCTTTTATATCCTTTCATTCTTGCAAATAAGAGAAAATTATTTTCAGCAGATTTTTTAAAATTATGCAGATCCAATTATCTGAAAAATTATGCGCAGGTCTTACAAGTAGAACACTTCCTCCAAAATTTCAATGAATTTCTTTCCGCTCATTCTTCTCATGCAATTGTATTGAAGGGTGTTCCCGTTGCAGAAAATTATTATCCTGATAAATTTACACGGCATTCAAGGGATGTCGATGTGTTGGTTGAACAACATCAAGTCGATTTTATAGCAGAATGGCTAAAGCTTGAAGGATTTCACTTGGATAGTGATTATTTTTTGTACAATAAAAAACAGCAAGAAGTTTTCTTAAAAAACAATCATCATTTTTGCTTTCATGGAACAAATGAAAGGCTTCCTTTGATTATAGAATTGCATTGGAAGCTCAGATCCAATGAAGATATCTGCAATATCAATCCTTTTGATAAAGGATATTCGTGGTTGAAAACATCTTATGATCATCTGTTTACCTTACATCATATCGATCAATTCATTTATCTATGTGTACATGGTACTGAGCATGGATGGTATCGACTGAAATGGTTGTCGGATCTGCCATTTTTATGCCAAAGGATCAATTTAGAATGGAATTGTGTAAAAGCCCGTGCCCATGAATTGAATGCGCTTGAGCATGTTGAGCTTTCTCTTTATTTGATTCATCATTTCACAGGGAAAATATTAATACCGGGTACTGAAATACATTCATTTAATAAAGACATCAAAATAAAAGTATCCAAATTGCTAAGTCGAATCAATCAATCTGCTCTTATTGAAACTGGTTACCTGGCGGCAGTTCGACAAATTTTGTTTCTGTCCTCATTTAACAATAGAAAATGGAGTTTGAATTTTTGGATGAAGTGGTCGATATCTCCAGCTGATTGGAAAAGTTTTCCACTGCCGAATTGCCTATTCTTCCTTTATTATCCAATGCGACCAATTTTTTGGTTAATTAGAAAATCATTCAGATGAAATTCTTGAATTATTGGGCATATGGGTTGAGGGTGGCCTCCGAAATGGAATTTCCTGAATTGTACACTAGGTTTGAAGATGGAATACCTGATCTGCGTATTCATCTTCGTAGTATAAATTTATTGGAAGGAAAAATTGATCAAAATGCAACTTATTCATTTAAATCTCACAACAATATATTTTATGTTCATGTTAAGTCGGTCGCATTTTATGAAATTTCCAATGGTATTAATATTACCATTTATCCATATCAAGATGCTCTGATTTCTGACATACGCGTTTATTGTTTATCGAATGCATTTGCTGCAGCACTTCATCAAAGAAAAATCATGCCACTGCATGCAGGCGCAATTAGAAATAATGATAAAATTTCATTGATCATGGGGAATACTGGTTCAGGTAAATCCACTTTGCTTTATCATTTAATGCAAAAGGGATATAAGGTTTTCTCTGATGATGTCGTAGTTGTTTCTACCAGGAAAGGTAGTAATGAAACGAGTGCAACTTCTTCATATCCCATGATGAAATTATGGAAACATCAAATGAAAGGTATGGGTTTGGATAATGGGCAACAGGTTAGAAGTGGAGTAGATAAATTTCCTTTTTTATTTCATGAACAATTTGATATTCATGCTCGAAAAATCGAGAAAATAATCATCTTAAAAGTTGTTTCGGGGCTAACTACATGTACTGTTCGAAAACTGAAAGGAATTGAGAGTGTGATCTTGTTATTCAACCAGATTTATAGAAAAGAATATTTAAATAGAACTGACTATATTTCTTCTTTATCGCTTTTGTCGTCAATGGCAAATAATATTCCTTGTTATGAAATCAGCCGTCCAATGTTTCATTCAACTGAAATTGAGCTTGCAAATCTTTTCACCAAAATCTGAGAGAAAAATATCATTTTCTCAGGGTTTATTCTGATTATGTAAATCATTTATTCTTTTCATTTGCACTTAATTTAGGGAAATGAAAAAACTGATAAAGAACAATTTACTGGATGGGGTAAAAGTTTATGATGAAGTATTTATGGTAGATCTGGAAGCAGATAAGTATTATGCCTTAAATCCCACGACAGCTTATATCTGGGACTTGATCTACATGCCGGTCAGTGTTGAGGAATTGAAGCAAAAAATACTTCAACGGTATAATGTCGATGAAAATATTGCAACAAATGCTTTGGAAAATATATTAAAAGAGATGATAAAAAGGAAAATGATTATTGAGTGTATTGAAGAGTGAGATGCTCAAGAAAAAAATTCTGTTGATTACATTGCTACATTTAATTGTATTTATATTTATACAGCTATTTTCTTTTGTCAGGGTATTGAAAATCCTCAACTATTTTCGACACACATCAAGCGATGATTTTTCTGGAAAAGATGTATACGGATTGGCAGAATATTATCATAGAATTATTACATTATCGCATTTTAAAAATCCAAGTTGCTTAGAGGTAGCATTGATGTTGACCTTCTTGATGAATAGGCGAAATGTTCCAACTGAATTTTGTTTAGGCATTGCACGATTAGATGGCAGTTTGACGGCTCATGCATGGTTGACATTTCGGGGGAAACTATTGGGGCAACCATTTCAAGCTGATGAATTCCTACAAGTTTTCTCATCATCCAAAATAAGTCCAATTGAAGTTTGCAGGAAGTTTTGATGGCAATTTGTTATCTGCGCTGAATGGAGAAATTGTTCAACAAGATGGATTGCAATTGCTTGGTTGTGTTGAATTATATCACCGGGATGAATTAAGCGATCAACTGGGCATCAGACATATTGATTTACACAATTATTCTGATGTTGTGTTGGTGCTATTCGCGTACAAAAAATGGGGTAAGAACTTTTTCAAATATTTGTACGGCGCTTGGTCATTTGTGCTCTGCGATGTCGACAATAAAGTACTTCTACTATCACGCGATCCTTCAGAGAACAGTAGTTTGTTTTATTTGTTCAAGGGGCATACATTGTTTTTTTCGAGTTTCACGACTTTCTTCAACGACAGCACTTTGTTTGATCTTGAAATTGATCGAGATGAATTTATACGATTGAGTCTTAGGCTTGTTGGAAATTCAAGAGGTAAAACAATTATCAAGGAACTACACAATCTTTGTCCTCAATCCTTTTTAATATGTGATGCTGAAATGCATATAGAAAGCGTTGAATTTCTACAGGAAGTAATTCCTGTTGTAAGATTTAAAAAGGAGAAAGATTATTTCCTGCAATTCAGGTCATTGATGGCTGAAGCAGTCATGTGTCGACTTCGTGGCGCAAATAGACCAGGTATATTCTTGAGTAGCGGATTGGATTCTACAACAGTTTGTAGTTTCTTATTAAAATCATCTGATCCAGGTAAAATTATCCATACATATACAAGCGTTCCCAATTTTATTGATGAACATGATAATCTGGATAGTGTATCCGAGCTGCCATTGGTTGAATATTTCTTAAAAAAGTTTTTAAATGTAAAATCTTCTTTTCTCCAATTCCCCAATGCTTTATTAGATGCTCAATTCAAGAATGCTGACATTTTAAATCTTTTCAACCCAATTATTCATTCAAACAGCTTTTGGTTGAAAGGGATACTTGAACAAGCAAGATCTGATGGAGTTGATAGGATGTTCACGGGTCAGATGGGGAATTATTCAATTTCATTCAAAGGACAGCAATCTTCTTTGTCTTTATCCATTTCAAGATGGATGAATTATATCTTTTCAATGTTGTTTGGAGATTATCATTTCAAAAAGCAGCAATGGAAATATTCTGTAATTCGAGATGATTTGATAAGCAGTTTGAGCAAATCGAAATCTTTCAAAGCTGAATTTAAACTGGGGTATAATCATTCTTTGTGTACTTCAACATTCAGGAAAAAAGCATTTAAAAAAATTCATCGATTTGCATCTGTACAATGGTCTCTGCTGGGGCATGAGTTCGGAATTAGGGTGGTAGATCCCACTTGCGATATTAGATTGATGAATTTCCTGGACTCGATTCCTTCAACCATCTTTAATCGAAAAGGGATATCTAAATATCTTTTGAAGCAAGCCATGTTAGGGATTCTTCCAAGCAGAATTTTATTCAATCGAATTCCTAAGCCACAGTCTGCAGATATTGGAAAACGCTTAGAAAGGGAGAATTTTCTATCTGATATTGTTGATAATCTGTTTGACAAGTATAAAAATTCCAATTTCTTTGATGTGAGAAAATTGAAGGCTATACACGTGCAATTGATGGCAACTGGGAACAAACAACAGCAACATGTATTGAGCTTTCATTTATTGTACATGATTTCAATGATAAACTGTTATGATCAATTACACGGAGCAAGGACCTGATGACAAGTTAGCGTGGATAGAGCCTGAAATATTGGACTTAGATATCAGAGAAACGAGTAAAAACTTTATACAGTGTGATGGTATAGGGGTGCCAGGGGAGGATTATGCTTGTTTTTCCTGATGCGTAAGGCCTAAAGTTTTATTTCATATTGATTTTGGTGAAATCAAGTCTTTCTTTATCTTTGCAATCCTTAAAAACTGGAGAAACTATATGTTAATCATCGATTCAAAAGATTGCGAAAACATTGACAAGGCACTAAAGAAGTACAAGAAGAAGTACGAAAAAGCGAAAACTCTTTTGCAACTTCGTGAGCGTCAATCATTTACAAAACCTTCTGTGAAACGCAGGGGTGAGGTGCTTAAGGCAATCTACAAGCAAAAGATCCAAAACGGAACAATCGAGGCATAAGCCTTAAACCGATATTTAAACTTAAGTAGTCATAGAGTTCAGTAACTTTATGACTACTTTTTTTATGCCCATTCTCTTACCGGAAGCCATTAGTTTATTTCAGGATTTCATCAAATTTGAGAGAAGGTACTCCACCCATACCATAAGGGCGTACAAAGATGATTTAAAGCATTTCTCACAGTTTCTAAAGTCGCAGTTTGCAGTCGATCTTGTTGATCAGATAAATGCTTCAATGATAAGGACATGGATGGCAGCTTTTGCAGCACAGAAAGTATTGCCCAGAACGATCAACAGAAAAGTTTCAACCCTAAAGTCGTTTTTTAAATTTTGTCTGGTAAAACAATGGATGGAAGTGAGTCCGGCAAAAACCATCCAAGTATTGAAAACCAAAAAACGCCTACCAACATATGTTGAACAGGAGCAGATCGAAAATCTGTTGCGGAATGATTTTTTCCCAGATGATTTTGATGGAAGAATGGAATATCTCGTAGTGGTTATTTTATATCAAACCGGGATGCGTGTGAGTGAGTTGGTAAATCTTAAAGACACGCAAATAGATTTGTCACGCGCGCAAATCAAAGTATTGGGCAAGGGTAACAAAGAGCGGGTGATCCCCATTGGAAATGAACTGATTTCAATAATTAAAAATTACATCGAAGAGAGGAATAAAATCAACATGGAAGACTTCTCAAAACAATTCTTGGCGAACAGCAGGCATAAACATCCAACTGCGCGTCAATTGTATTCCATCGTCAAAAAATATCTTTCGTTGGTGACTACTGCCGATAAGAAGAGTCCACATGTATTGAGACACAGTTTTGCAACACATTTAACTTCCAATGGGGCAGAGTTGAATGCTGTCAAGGAGTTGCTGGGGCACAGCAGTTTGGCGGCAACCCAAGTGTATACACACAATAGCATTGACAGGCTACGAGACATTCATAAGAAATCGCATCCAAAGGGATGATTTAGGTTTTATTTAAGAGGATTTTTTTTGTTGAACTTTCAATTTTTTATTAACTTAAGTGTTGACAAGCAGTCGCATCTTAAACATTAAAAAAGTTGGGTTATGACAGTAAACATTCATTCATTACACTTTGATGCAGACAGTAAATTATTGGATCATGTGAACAAGAAGATTTCAAAATTATCTAGTCACCATGACAAGATCATGACTGTTGATGTGTATTTGAAATTGGACAATGTGATGCACCAGATTAAAGACAAAATTGCTGAGATCAGGGTAAAAATTCCCAAGCGAGAATTATTTGTAAAACAGACCACCAAATCATTTGAAGAGTCCTTCGATATGGCATTGGATTCTGTATTGGTTCAGATCAAAAGGGTCAAGGAAAAACAGTTTGCATAGAGGTGGATAGAATTCTTTCTAAATTTCTACTTCAAAATTTTTGCATTTGACATTTTCCGTTACCTTTGCATTCCCCAAAAAATGGGGTAGATCTTTATTTCTAAACTTTTCCTGGTAAATAAGTCAAGATAAGTTTTTCCAACATCAAAAGCCAGAGTAGCTCAGCTGGTAGAGCAGCTGATTTGTAATCAGCTGGTCGGGGGTTCGAGTCCCTTCTCTGGCTCCATTGATCATTGGATCTTATTTGTTGTGAAAAACATAGCGGGCAGGTTCCAGAGCGGCCAAATGGGGCGGACTGTAAATCCGCTGTCTTTCGACTTCAGTGGTTCGAATCCACTCCTGCCCACACCCAATTTTTTGGGTTCGGCAACTATTTACCATTAAAATGCGGGAGTAGCTCAGTTGGTAGAGCGATAGCCTTCCAAGCTATAGGTCGCGGGTTCGAGCCTCGTCTCCCGCTCACAACCGCCTGGCTGTGCGGTGTTTATGCCGTTGTAGCTCAGTGGTAGAGCACTTCCTTGGTAAGGAAGAGGTCGTGAGTTCAATTCTCATCAACGGCTCCATTTACCCTGGAAAAAATACTTTTTTAAATCGTCTCAAAGTCAATAACTTTGCGGCCGTTTCAATAGTTAGTAAAAAACATAAAAACAGATAACAATGTCTAAAGAGACCTTCAAGCGGGACAAACCCCACGTTAACATTGGTACAATCGGACACGTTGACCATGGTAAGACAACATTAACTGCTGCCATTACTGAGATT
>Ga0208546_1000343_pt1 | contig 18125 bp, 18 predicted proteins | sample DEB19_08_DNA_4_FD_184528 | JGI IMG/M metagenome (GOLD analysis project Ga0208546, IMG submission 184528) | Aqueous microbial communities from the Delaware River and Bay under freshwater to marine salinity gradient to study organic matter... | ecosystem: Environmental > Aquatic > Marine > Coastal...
TCGGACGCCGCGCGGACCGCCGCAAGCTCCCGTTCGGTCGCTTCCAGGCGTCGCGATAGATCCTGAATCGCCCGCGTCTGGAGCCGCACCAGGATCTCTATGGCGCGCTGGTCATCCACGGCACCTCCAGAGCCAGCATAACGCGAGCCGGGGCGCGTAGCAGGGGGAGCCGCTGTGGAGGAGGAGCAGCCTCACGGCACGCGCCGCCACCCGCAGCGGAACTCCTCTTCGGTCCCCGCCCACTCCCCGCCCGGCACCGTCTCCGGGCCGCCGTCGCCCTGGATCTCGTAGGGCCGCACAAAGAGCACCACGCGGTCGCCGTCGTCCGAAAGCACTTCCGCCTCACGCCCGGAAGGGTCGCGATACACCACGATTTCGCCGCTCATGTCAGCCTCGTAACGATGGTGGTCCCGGCTACCGGCGTGCCGAGTGCCGCATAGCCCACGCCCACCGGGGTGCCGCTTGTGCCCGCCGTCGCGCTCGCCGTGGGGGTGGTGACTGCGCTTCCGTACAGCACAACGGCATAGTTCCCGTGTCCGCCCGGGCCGCCGTTGGCATAAACGCCCGTGCCCACCATAGAGCCGTTTCCGCCGTTCCCGCCGTTGCTTTTCACCTGCACAGCCACAGAGCCGCGAATGACGTTCACAAAAAGCATCGCCAACGAGGCGTTGCCGCCGCTCCCGCCACCCGCCGCTGCGTTGACCGAGGTGGTAGCGTTTGCGCCGGTGCCGCCGCTGCTGTCGATAATCAGCGTTGCAGTCCCGGTGTCCAGCGTGCCGATGCACCACACCTGCGGGCAGCCCGAGCCCCCGCCGCCGCCGGAATTCGCGCTTCCGCCTGCCCCAAGTTGAGCCGCAGAGCCGCCGTGGGCCGGGGCGCCATAGGCGATGTAGTCCGAGCGGGCAGAGGAGGTGTTGAGGTACAACGCGCCGTTTGTCGCGAACTGCGGCAGCGAGCCGTAGGTATTCGGCGTCGTGACATAGTTCCGGCTCGCGCCGCCTGCCGTGCCACCTGCTCTTACAGTAATGCCGTCTTTGCAGTCCGCCCCCACAAGCCCATCACGGCCAAAGCTGACCGAGCCCGCCGAAGTGACACCGCCGCCCGCAGCGCCGCCGGTGGAGGTGGTGCGGCCCGATGCCCCGCTGACCCCCGCATAGAACATGCTGGACGTGGCGACGGCAGCCCCCGCGCCCGCCGTGATGCCGCTCGCGTTGCTCCCGGATGCCCGGAAGGTGACGGTGCCGGACCCGGTGATGGTGACGGTTCGCGCCCGAATAAGCACGCCCGCCGGGATGATGGTCACGTCCCCGCCGGTCGTGTCGATGGTCACGTCGTCGTACTCGATTTCGGGGCCGGTCGGACAGGTGTAGATGCGTGATGATGGAGCCCCGAAGCCGGAAACCGAGGAGGTGCCATCGAAGGTGACATCGCCCGCGACGCCGCAGCCGCAGGGGATGGAGGAGGAGACGGCAGCGACGGCGGAGATTCCCGAGGCGGACAGGTCGATATTGCCAGCTACGCCGCCGGGATTCGTGATTGTGACGGTGGAGTCGGAAGAGGTCACCGTCCGCTGTGCCCATGTGTTGCTCGCCGTCCGAACCGCGATACCGGTGGACCCCAGGCCCTCCAGCGCGGCGAGGTCATCGGCAAGCGCGAGCGTAGGATTCCCGCTCACGCCGTCACCGTCGGATACTGTTATCCCGGCTGCCGGGCCTGTAAGCGTGCGCAGGGCGTAGGTTGCAGCGCCGGTGCGGGCAAGGAGGCCGGTGGAGGCGAGCGCGGCCAGGGCGGTCAGGTCGCTGTCGAGGGGCTGATAGTAGGTCGCGAGGTCCAGCGCCGTGCGCACGTCTGCCGGTGCCGCCCACGCCGGGTCGGTGCCGTCGCTCATCAGCAGCCGGTTGGCAGCGCCGATGGGGAGCCGCGTGGCCTCGGTGGCGTCCCTGTACATCATGTCGCCGCGCGTCGTGAGCACGAAATTGCACACGTCGCGGCCGGTCAGGTAGGCTGCGGCCCCGGCGCCGTCGAATCCTGCGACGCGGCTGGCGGTGCCGGTGTGGCCGGAGGCGGACCAGCCGAGGGAGGTGAGGTCCGGGTGGGCGGTGACGCCGCCACCACCCCCGGCCTTCCATGTGTAATCATCGGCCAGGAATTTGGAGCCTGCACCTGCCGCCCCGCTCCCGAGCTGCGCCGTGGGCACATAGCCGGAGCCGTCCAGGCTCGGGTAGCCCCCGGCGCTCCCCTTTGCGCTGCGGTTTTCCAGCGGCAGCGATTCCCCCGCCGGTGTGACCACTACCGGGGTGCGGCGGATCGTGTCGAAATACAACTGCGCCTGCTCTGTGATACCGGCGACGCGACGGGAAAGAGCTGCGAACAAGAGCGGTTTTTTCATACAAACACCGTCGTCTGCGGATAGGCCACGGCGTCAATGCTCACGGATGCGCGCCCGTAGTCCACAGAGACGCGGACCACCCGCGCCGCCTGGGATGCGAGCCCGTCCAGGGTGGTGTGCAGCCTCCCCGCCGCCTTTCCGGTCGTGATGCGGATGCGGTCACCGGGCGCGAGAAAGGCAAGGCGGAGGCCGATACAACGGAAGCTGTACCGCTCGGGAATCCGCGTATGCGCTTCGGTCACACGGCCCAACACATTCGAGCGGTCCCCCGCCTCGTCGTGAAAGCTCACATCGGAGAGGTCATAGACCACTTCAGCCGCCGATGGCAGGGTGGAGGCCGCCGCTGCGGTGCTGCTGTCCTCGCCGTTCAGGGTGGCGACCCGCACATACTCATATTCTACCGGCGTATCAGAATCGAAATACTCCACAGAGAAGGTGCCTGCTTCGATGTCCGCATCCACCACCTCGGCCACATCCGGCAGCGCCTGGCTTGTCAGCGCCAGCCAGCCCCGCACCGTGAGCAGGCCCATGCGCACAGTCAAAAAGAGCGCCCCCAACGCCAGCCAGCTCTGCATCCAGCTCACCGGATCGGAGATCTCCCCATCCGAAATGATCTCCCACTTGACCAGGGCTACGGCGCTCGCGTAGATGTCAGTATCAACGTGGTCTATCAGCGAGTACGGCAGCGAAAATCCATCCCCCTGCGGCAGTATGTCGTAGGTATGCACGTTGGTCCCGAGCACCGAAAGCAGCACCGCCCGCGCGATAGACGGCGGCGCGCCTTCGCAGAACCAGAGCGGGCGGACTACCGAGGTCGCGAGCGCGTCAGCGTCCACGGTCCCGTGCGTCACCGTGCAGCCGGTCAGGGTGTTGGTTGCCTTGCCAGTAAAGCGGACTACAAACGGGTCGCCGCCGCCGCTGGGCTCCACCAGGGCGCCGCCTGCCACATAGCCCGCATCGAACGCCGATGCATTGGTGAGCTTCAGGGTAGCGTCTCCGGCGGTGTAGTCCAGGGATACCGTCGTCTCCCCGTTCGCCAGCCGGTAGCCGAGCGCCGCGCGCCCCGCCGTGGAGGTCGGTCGGCTGCGGATGGCGGAGAGCAGATCTCTGCACTCCAGCGTGGCTTGGAGCGGGTGCCCGCTGCGGATCTGCTGTGCCTGCCCGGTCGCGATCACCTCGTAGTCGGAGGCTGCCCAGCCGGGATAGCCGATCAGGACTTCCACGAAGGTGCCGCGCGTGATCGCCCGCTTGAAGGTGGACAAGTCCCCACACAGTTGTACCGTGAAGGTTCCCAGCGTGGACGACCACGACCCCACCTGCAAGGCCGGGCCATTGACGGCCACCCCGCCCGCTGCGATCACCGGGTCGCCGATGTTCGGGTCGGAGGCTGCCGTGTACGAGAGCCCGATCACGTCGTTGACGGCGACCGTGCGCAGCATGAACAGCGGGTGCTGTTGGGCTCCGGCCATCGCAGAAAGGAGGCGGGCGGACCAGCTCATCAGACCCGCCCGAGAAGGGCCTGACGCGCCCCGTAGGAGATCCCCGCCGCCGGGGCGAAGCCGGTTCCGCTGCTGCTGTTGCGGTTGGCGGCCAGTCGGGCCTCCAGCGAGCCGCCCACGTCCAGGATGCTGCCGCTGGTGGACCCGATGCCGAGGTCGGCCAGGTCGTAGCGGTTGCTCGGGTCAATGTAAAGCGCCGCGTCCACAACCAGCGTCAGGTCAAGCGTGAAGTTGATCCAATGCTCATTGGAAATCACCCCCGCCGCTGCGCTGCCATCCAGCCGCAACGCCGGAAAGAAGCCCTCCCACCGGACCAGGGAGGAGAGCCCGTTGTGCGAAAAAACCACGTCATCGGAGAAGCCGATCTGGCTCCCGGCGTAGGACGTGACTTTATGTTGCTCCTCCAGCCCGTACATGGGCGCAGTCTCGACTGCCACATGATCGCCCACCGCCGGGGCTGCCGAGTTATTCCAGGCTTGGAAAGCCGAGCCCCACCATGCCACATAGCTCTGTCCCGGCTGGACGGTCCCGGCGAGGTAGCCCGCGTAGCTGCGGCTGTGGTCGGTGGAAAAGCCGATAGCCCCGCCGCTTTCCAGGTGGCTGACGACCGCCAGGATTTCGCTATATGTAGCCTTCCCCGCCGTGGTGAGCATAGACACCCGCTCCATCGTGAGGCGGATCCGGCGACGGGTGCCGCCGAAGACCTGCACGGTGGACATCGCCGCGCTTGTCAGCGTCGTAAGCTGCGGCTCGTTGACGCGCTCCAGCCGGGTCACCCGTGGCAGGGTCACCTTGACCAGCTTGGAGCCGCCGCCGGGATAGAAATAGATGGTCGGACTACCCAAAGCTCACCCCCCGCCGCTGTGCCTCGCGGAAGGCGCGGGCGATGTCCTCCACCGTGCCGAGGACCGAGCCCTGCACGATGATGGTGGCACCGCCGCCGCCGCTTCCCGTCGGCATTGTCCGCCCGTTTCCGGCCACCTTTTCGCCCTCATGCATCAGGTACAGCCCGGTCTGCGGGATGTAGTCATCCCCGGTGGCGCGGCTGCCCAGCACCGTGCGCTCTCCCCGTGCCCGCTCGCGACGCCCGACGAAGACCTGATCGAAGTAGCCGCCCTCCTGGAAGGCGCCTTTCTCCCCGGTCTGCTTGTTGCCGAAGATGGGGGCGAAGAACTCTTTGAAGCCTGCGATCATGGCGTCTACCAGCCCTTTCCACAGGTCCAGGCTGAACAGCGCGCCGATACCGTTCAGGATGGCCTTGGGAATGCCCACGATCAGCATCTGGAGAAGGCCGCCTATCATAAGCGGGAACTGTTCCACGGTGGCCACAATCAGCTCCGGGATAGCCGCGATCAGCCCCTCCACCAGAGCCGGAATCGCCTCAAACAAGGCCGGGATACCTTCGCGGATACTCTCGGTCATCCCCTTCGCGAGCACCGCCGGAAGCCCGCCGAGGTCGCCGAAGAACTCCATAAAGAAGCCGTGGATCTGGTCCTGCAAGCCCATCGCCCCGTCTTCCGGGACAAGCGCAGTCACAAGCTGCATAATCTGCATGATAGCCGCCACGATAGGCCCGGCTGCCGCCATGCCCGCCGCGCCGCCGATCTGCGACGCAGCCCCGGCGAGTCCGCCCACGCCACCCTGAAGGCTCCCCGCGATGTTGCCCACGGTGCCGAGTTGCTGCACCATCGTAGGCGGTGCCGCCGCCTGTCCAGCCGCACCGCCGATGGCCTCGCCGATGTTGAAAGAGCCCTGGATCGTGGCCGCCTGTTGCTCCATCGCTGCACGCCGGGCCTCCATCGCCTTTGCCGCCTGCTCTCCGAGCCCAAGGTCATAGGCAAGGGCTGCCGATGCGTCGCGCTGGGCTTCTGCAAGCCGGGTGAGGGCCGCAGCCTGACTATCAGCCGCGCTGCTGTTGGCCTCCATCGCCGCCGTCGCGCGGATCTGCTGCTGTACGAAAGTGTCGCCCTTGGCAGCAAGCGTGTCGTACATATCCGAGAGCCCGGAAGATGCGGCGGACAGGTCGATCATGCCCACCACATACTCCGCCGTTGCGCGCTTCAGCTCTGTGATTTTCGCCGCGTTGCCCTGCAAGGCTTCCGGCACGTCCTGACCGGCCAGCCGCAGCAGCGCCCCCATCGTGTCCTGCACTGCCGCGCCCACGTCCAGAAGCAGGAAGAAGGGCGACTGAATGGCGCTCACCACACCGACGGCGACCGCTTTGAGGATTGATTGCCCCTCGGTCAGCGCCCGCAGCATGTCCAGGAACTCCAGCCCGAGCCCCACCGCCGCCTTGCCCAGCGACGCGAAGGCAGGGGCCACGTTGCCGCCCACCTCCACAGCGACCAGCGACCCGATGCTGACCAGCGCGTCAAGGGCTGCGTTTGCCTCTTTGATGCTTTGCAAAGTCGCCGCTGGCACCGCCGGGTAGATGTCCGAGCCGATGAGTCGGAAGCCCTCCAGAGAGGCAAGCGCGTCGTCCGCTGCAAGCGTCAGGGCTCCAAGCCCCACCACCATTCCCGCGATAGCCGCCACCCCGCCCACGGCAGCCGTGGTGAGCGCCACCACCCCGCCGATCACCGCCCCCTGCGGCGTCGCAAGCGCGAGCATACCGTCGGCAAGGTCGGCCACCGTCATCGCCATCGCGCCCATCGTGGGGGAGACTACCCCGAGGCCCTGCCCGAGCTTCCCGGCCTGTTGCCCTGCTCTGTCCAGCGAGTCGGAGAGGTCCAGGTCCAGCTTGCGGCTTGCGCGCCCGGCCTGATCTCCGAGGTCCGCAAGACCCGCACCGGCCTCCTCCAGCCCCCGGATTTTCAGAACATGTTGGATCAGGGCCATCGGTCAGATCTCCACTACTGCCATCGGTTGCGCCTTCTTTGCGGCTCTATACCTGTCCTCCTCCAGCGCGTCAAAGCAGATCGCGTCAAGCCGGAGATCCCAGAGGCTGCCCTTCAAGAGATCCGACGGTCGGCACCGCCACGCCCGCGCCATCTTTGCCAGCCACAAGGGCAGCTCGGACGCTGCGAAAGTAAATAGCGGCCTTCTGGCCTGCCTCCCCGCCCATACAGCGCCAGAGGGCCACGTCCGCCAGCCACGCGAAGTCGGCATGTCCGAGCATCGAAGCGAGATCCGCCAGCGCAAGCCGGGGGAGGTCGGTGGCCTCTTCCACCACCCGCACCTCTTCCAGCTCATCCCCCGGCGCGGCGATGGCCTGGACGGCCATCAGGAGCGCGCGACGTTGCAGCCTGGCAGAGCGGGCGCGGTTCTCCGGGTCTTCGGCCGCCACCTTGAACTGCCCCCGGATCTCCTCTGCCATTTCGGGCGGAATGGTCCCCGCCTCGATAGCCTGGATGCCCGCCGCAGCCGAGCGGGCCACAGAGACGTAGGCCCGCAGGTCGTCCGCCGTCTCCCCTGCCGCGAAGTCCGTGGGCACCAGCGCACGCAGCCGCACGCGCCAGCCGCCGGGGGTCGTGACGACCGCCGCATCTTCCGCAGCCTTGAGCCGGTCGCGAAGACTCACGACGCCACCGCCGAAGAGTCAGCGTTGACCAACACGACGGCGAGCCCGTGGTCTGTGTCGTCGCCGATGGATCGGAAAGTAAGCGACTGCTCGATAATCCCCATGCCGGAGATAGGGTCGCTGTAGTCCGTGATTTGCGCATTGTGCAGGGTGAAGGCCAGAGAGCGGGGGCTATCCGTGAACGTCAGCACGGCGTCGGAGGCTGTACCGGCGATGTGCGCAGCGTTGAGCGTGTTGCTGGTCCCGGCCACCACCACCTGAAGCGTGATCTCCTGAAAGTCGCTGAATACCGGCTCGGAGGAGGTGAGCGCCCCAAGCTCTTCCTGCGGTACAATCTTATTGTCAATCGTCAGCGTGAATGACTTCAGCTTGTAATCAACACTGTTGAAAGAAAGCTGCCCGCAGTGATGATGCTTGACCGGGAAGCGACTTGTAAGAGCCGTCATCGAAGGCGGCGTATCCCCGGTGCGGCTCGCGCTGGTCATACCAACGAAGTCCGCCGTTACCTTCATCGGCTCGCCGAAGTTCTGCGAAATGACCAGCCGGTTGATTTTGCACCCGGCGTGTACCTCGTCCGCCCCGGTGTTGCCACGCTCCACAGCCACGGTAAGCCCGTTGGGGAGCGCCGCAGAGAGCGCGTAGGTATGCGTGTAGGGGCCGCTGCCGGTGGTCGTTACGCCGCCGATAGCGTGCTTCAGCAACATCCCGAGCCCGCCGCCCGCGTAGTAGGCGTCAAGCTCCACAGAGCCGGTGGTGGTCTTCCGCACGTCGATCATACTGGTCGGGTTGCGCGTTGTGCCGCTCCCGAGCAGGTGCTTCAGCGTGTCAGACTCGCGCTTCTGCGCGAAGTCCACCGAGAGCACCGGAACGGCGATGGTCCGGGATACCGGCGTCCCTGCCGTGCTCTCCTCACCGAAAGAAGCCTTCGAACCAAGCCCATAGTTTGGCATCTGCTACTCCGCTACGTTTTTGACCACCACCTCCACCCGCTTTTCGGCCGTCTGACCGGCTGCCTGGGTGGGGTAGGTCGTCGTAAGTGTTGCAACCAGGGTATAGTCAACGGCGGTAGTCCCCGCCTTGACGAGAACCCGGAAATACCGGCCGCCAACGAAGCGGACGAGGGTGGCGTCCACCATTGACGCCTGTGCAGAGGCGCCACTGTAGATCGCATAGGTGACCAGCCTGGCCTCTTCCCACTCGGGATGCTTGTTGCCCGCGCTGCCGACCGGCGCCGATGCCGTGTGCAGGAAGGAACCGAGGTCAAACCACAGCCATTTCTGTTCGCCGGAGCCTTTGGTAAACTGCTCCTCTGGATTCGTCGCCCCCGGCCGCTCCGGCCGCCACGGGATGATCCGGCCCTTGGGGGAGCCGAGGTCGATGTAGCCGTTGCGGGGGGAGCTGGTGGCGGGCGATCCGGCTGCCGAGCTTGCCCCGGACATGCCGTAGTACAGAAAAAGCTGCTCCACGCCGCTCCCCGCCGTGTACGCGCCGATGCGGATGGTTCCGGTGCGGTTGGTCTTGGAAAAGCCAGAGAGGTCGTAGGTAAGCACCGTGACGCCATCGGCGTCGGTCACCCGCAGTTCGTTGCCGGAGGTGTCAATCTCGCTCCAGAAGTCGTCAAGCTGGGCTGGGATGGTCACCGAGTAGTTGGCGCTCGCCCCGTTACCGTCCAGGGAGATCGAGACGCGCCGGGTGGGGGTGTAGCCCCCGCTGCTGTACCACATCAGATTCCCCCGTCCAGGTTGTCGAGATAGTAGCTTACTTCCACGCTTCCGACCACATAGAACAGCCCGGAAAGCCCGGCATCTTCGACCGCTGCAAAGTTCACGTCGGGCTGGTTGGTAGCGATGGCCCGCACTTCGGCGGAGGCATGAATCGCCCGGACCGCCTGATCCATCGCCTCCAGAGCCGAATCCTCCCGCTCCGCAAGGCTATCCCCCGTGGGCTGCGGGACAATGTAGAGGTCGATCAGGATCCGCTGCTCGTGGCTGGTCAGCTCCGGGCCGTTGGTGCTGGCCACCGTGCCGAGCCGCACGCGCCCATAGGGGGCGGGGAGGTCCGTGGCAGGTAGCCCCCGCTCTGCGTTGCCGCCCGTGGCAGGACAGGCCCGCAGAGCCGCCGCAACGGCCTCCAGCAGCCTTGACGCCGTGGTGCTCACGTCGGCACGTTGAGGGCAAGGGTCGCCGTCAGGGTGTCCGCCAGCCGGGGCACAAGCGCAGCCGATGCCTCCTCCAGCGCGGGCCGCAGGTAGGGCCGGGCGGGGATGTCTACACGCTTGCGCAGCACATACCAGGGCGTGCCGTCAGGCTTGACCAGCAGCAGATTCCCGCGCTTGCTTTGGGCGACGTGGAGATCCGGCACATCGCGCGGCGTCTTATAGCGGCTCACCCCCGCCGGGGTGCGGGCGATGGGGAGCGGGATAGCGAGGAACTTACGCTTTACCGGCCGGATCGTCCCGCCCAGTTCGTGGATCCTCGCATAGACCACCTCGCTCGATCCGCCCTCCCTGCCGCCGCCCGCTGACAGCTTCAGATCCAGGCCGCCGTCCTTCCCCGGCTCCACCAGCGAGCGGATCGACGCCCGCAGCCGTCCAGATCGCACGTGGAGGAGGGTGGTGGCGTTGCGCTTGGCGCCCGCTTCTGCCCGTAGTGCCGCCGTTGCAAGGTCTTTGCGCAGCGCCACCGTCAACGCGCGGGCCGATGCCGATAGCTGATCCGCAAACTGCGCCGGGGTCATAGTCCGAGCCCGAATGTGATGGGGAGTCGGTGGGCATCGAGGATTACCCTTGCCTCTTCCGGGATGATGTGTCCATCCCGAAGTGTGATGTTCTCGCCGCCGCGCGTCAGGTTGGATCGACCCTGCGTGGTGGGGCTGTCCAGCAGTGAGCGGACCACGATCCGGGCTGCGGCTTTCAGCCAGGCCGGAGGCTGCGAATAGCCTGCTACAACCGTGGCTTTGATATTCGCCCGCCCGGTGTTCCATTCGCCGTGCGTTGACGTGGTGGACAGCTTGACCGTTGCGGTATTCTCGTCGTCGATACTGTAATCCGCCGAAGATACCAGCGTGGTAGCCGGAAAATCGCGGTCCGGGTCGTCGTAGATGCTGGTGATGCTGACCAGCGGTTGCACCGGCAGCCGCAGCCACCGGCCGCACGCTGTGCCGGGGAGCGGGACATCGCCCGTCACCCCGTCGCAGCGCACGGTGTAGGTTGCCTCTTCCGCCGTCACCAGCCCGTCAGAGGAGGCAGGATACCCGAGGTAGGAGGCGACCAGTTGCCCGGCCGCCTCGATTGCCCGCGTCAGGCGCGCGTCGTCGCCACCGGTTGCCCCGGATAGCTGGTCGCGCGCTTCGGCGAGCGTCAGGAGCATCAGACGCCTTCACGGATCTTGAAGACGCGCGCCTGAACCTCGTAGTTGTAGGCAGGACCGGTTCCGGCTTTGGTGACCGCAAAGGTCAACTTGCCGCCGCTCGGGATTTCCAGGGCCTTGCCCACGCCGTCAGAGCCCATCGTCATGGCCACCGAAGTCCCGGCGGTCATGGCGGCCCCGCCGGAGCTGTTGGTGGTGTGCGTCGCAAGCGTGGTGCTGCCGTCATTGGCGGTCAGCGTGCCGGTGATGTAGTTGCTCGCGTGGGTTGCGACGGTGGTATTCGGGCACAGAAGGACCGCCTCGACAGCGACCTTGTAGCCGAAGGGGTTGAAAAGGTACTTGGTATCGGTCGCATCGGTACCGAATACCAGGCATTTGATGTATTCTTTTGTTTCGCCAGCGGACATAAAACGCTCCAGTGTGGGGGCTTGCGCCCCCGGAAAGGGTCAGATCAGAGCCACTTGTAGCCGAAGGCCACGTTCTTCGCCGAATCCGAAGCGGTAGAGGCGAAGGTGACGCGGCGGGTACCCACAAGCTCGTAGGTCTGGCTGCCGATCTCCTTCTCCATCTCCACCATCGAGCCCCGGCGCTCAAAGACCGCGAAGTCCTCGGGACACACGGCGAGCACGCCGGAGTAGGATCCGGTGTTCGTGAAGAGGCCGGTGGTGGCAAGATCCGCGCTCACGAAGCGGGAAAGGATGATGTCCATGCCGGAGACGCGGGCCACGTTGCCGGTGAGCAGGGAGGCAAGGGCGCCCACCTTGTCCACGGTCAGCAGGTTGGAATCCGTCATGATCTTCTTGAAGAAGACTTCGGGGGAGGTGATGATCTTGGTTCCCACGTTGCCGCGCTCACCGAGGCGGCCCACCAGCTCCTCCAGGATCTTCGCGATGGTCTGCCCGGAGGACTGATCCACGGTGTTGGTCTTGTCCACTGCCAAACGCCGCAGCCCCTTGAAGCCGCGCCGGTGGTCGGCAGAGCCTCCCAGACCGGTGGTGGTGCCAGCGGGAGCCCAGCGATTGCGGATGTTCCACAGCGCGATAGCGTCCTGGTGGGTGGCGGTGCTGTCACCGTTGATCAGCCCGTCCTCGAAGCCGTCGGCAAGCGCCCGCGCGAGGCGGCGCTGCATCTCGGGAATCACCGGGATGATGCTGTCTTCGGTCGCGCCCACGTCCAGAAGCATCCGCACCGCCAGCATGATCGCGGCGACGGTGGCATTTGCCGTGGTGGGGGTGCTCGCCGGGATGGCGGTCGGGATATCCGTGGTCTGGGAGCCCCCCAGGTAGGGCCGGGTCACGTCGGAGATCCGGGGCATGATCCAGGTACCGTCAAGCTGGATGCGCTGGAAGATGGATTCTACCGAGGAGGGCAGGTAGAAATCCTCGTAGAGCTGGGTGGCCCAGTTGTCAGGGATCCACTCGGCACCGGAGCCGCTGGTGTCGCTGAAAGCCTTCTCGACACCGGCGCGGATCGAATCCGGGGCACGGGCAGCCAGGGAAAGGATCTTGCTGTCCAGCGTGGGGGTGCGGGCCGCCACGGTGCCGCGCCGCTCGCCGACCAGGAACATGCGGGCGAGGGACCGCTTCTGGATGGCGCTGCGGAACTCCTTCGACCACTCATCCGAGGGGGCGGAGTCCAGCAGGCCGGGGATCTCGATCTCCACCGGGCGCCCGGCGAAGGTGCGCTTTTCGACCACGGTGGTCATCGCCACGGAGCCGTCGGAGCGCAGGTGCTTCCGCAGGTCGTCGCCGGTCACCCGGTCGGCCTGCCGCACCTGACGCTCGGCGAAGTTGCGTTCCTGCTCGCGCTGGAGGAGGTCCACCATCTTCGATACATTTTCGGCGTTGAGCCCGGCCTTTTGGGCCTGCTGAAACTCGCGCAGCAGATTGCTGGCGACATCCTGGGTCATGGTTTCCATTTTCTACCTCGGGAGAGAGTCGAACCAGCCCTTCGGCTGTTCGGGGTTGGGAAGGGTGGCAGGCTCGGCTAACTCCCGTGCCACTTTGTCACGGGATAGCACGCGCTGTGCCACATTGTCAACGATAGCGGGGAGCACTTTTTGCAGAGCGCTTTCCAGAGCGGCGGAGAGGTCACCGGCAGCCGGGGCGGCGGAGAGCTTCAGGGCTTCTGCGTTCGCCGGGATGGCCACGATGGACACCTCAAGAAGCAGGTTCTTCCGGTGAACGTAGCCGTAGCCGTCCTTCTGGTAGGCCGGATCTTCCGGGGGCAGCGAGGACCGCCGCACGGGGTCGAGGCTCTGAAAGCCCACAGAAACGGCGGACAGGATACCGGCCTCCACATCGGCCTTGATCTCCTGTGCGCGCGCCCGGCTGCTCCACTGTTCAATCGCAAGGTGCAGCGCGGGCTTTCCGTCGGGTCCGTCGTCCATGAACGCGCGGCCCCTGGCGATGGTGGAATCCACCGAATAGCTGTGGTCCGCCTGTACGACCGGATTGGCGTTGTACCGTGATAAATCCCAGTCCTGCACCACGATGTCGTCGTAGCTGTCCACGGCAGCGGTAGAGGCGATAAAAACCACCTCCTCCATCGGTTGCCCATCTTCGGCCTTGACCGTCCGCTTTACGCGGGAAAACTGGATGCTGCGGGTGATAGGTTCCATTCAGTCCACCACTGGAAGGGTTGTACAGCGGCAGTTGCAGACCAACGCCGCCTCGTCGAAATCGCCCGGACCACTCGCCTTTTTCCCGGCGTAGGGTCCGCTTTCAATCGTAAACGTGCCGCCGAGGTTGATGATCTGGCCGTCAAGCTCGCGGTGCTCATCCCGGACCTCGGAGTCACGGGCAGATAGCCACTCCATGCGGATCGTGATGCCGGTATCTGTTGCGACCGTTTGCCATGCCGCTTGCGACCCGGCATTGACGCTGCGGGTCGTCTCGGTGCGGGCGATACGCAGCGAGCGCATCGGTGAGAAGCCGCTTGCGGCCTGGATCCTGGCCTGCATATCGTTGACCGAGAGCCCTTCGCGGATGCCGTCCGAAATCAGGACCGAGAGCATGTCAGCCGTAGCGCCGTTTACGTTCTTGACCATCACCGCCATAAGCTGCGCAGCCACCGGATCCACGCGGTCAACGGCGAGGGTGGCCCCCACCTGTGCAGCAGCGCGGGCATAGGCCGCACGCACCCCGCGCCGGTAGCTTTCCTTGGTCGCCTCCCCGAGCATGTCCTGCGTGGACTGCGGGAAGATGTAGGCCACGATTTGCGCAACAAGCTGGTCTATTGCGTCGCGACGCACCGACCGCTCTTCCGGCGAGGGCCACACGTCGTCCAGCCGGCCATTGACCGACGCCCGCTGTAGCCGCAGCGCAGCGAGGGATGCACGGGCGAGGCTCGCCTCTTGGGGGGTGTGGACCTCGTCCAGCCAGCCCCGCCACGTCAGCGTGCGGTCGGCTTCCCGCAGGTCCGCCTTCAGGGTGGCGATCTTCTCTTGGATCCGCTCCATGCCGAGCTGCCCGACAACGCCCCACTTCAGCCACGCGACGACGCCGCCGATGTTTGAAAGCGTAGGATGTTCCGGGCTGTCTCCCATGAACATATCGGCGTCCTCGTAGTGCCGCGCCGCCCACGCTTCGCGCTCTTTCAGCCAGGCCAACACCCCTTCCGAGCGGTCGCCGTCCTGGTACTTTGTCCAGTACTCAAACGCCTCGTTGCCCCGGATATTCCCGCCTGCTTCCCAGATTTTCGGCCAGTTGTCGCGGATGTCCAGGACGAAGGGATAGGGCGGGCGCTCATAGTCCGACTGCTCCAGCCTGGGATCCTCGGGGTCCAGCGCACGCGCCTCCGGCTTGGGCGCGTCCAGCCGGATAACCGGACGGTTGCCCCACCACTCCCCGAAGCTGCGGCTCTTGGCAGGCTCGGCAGCCGGGGCGGGTGCGGGCACCGTCTCCCCGACCGGCGCGTCGTCGAAGCCCTCATAGACAGCGGCTTCGGCCGGATCGGCGCCCAACATGACCCAGCCGGTCACGCGGTTGAGGCGTTCGCTGCGGCTGGTCTGAAGGGCGGGAACGCCGCTGAAGTCGTGTTGAATGCGCAAGCCCACGCCCCATGCTGCCGCCACATCGGAGAGCGCCGCGTCCAGAATCGCGGCGATGCTCTGGAGGTTGCTCCAATATACCTGATCCTGCTGTTGCGACGTGGCATAGTTGGCGGTCGGCAGCCCCACCCGCGTAGGGGGCACCCCGAACGCAGCCAACACCGTCTCACGGGTCAGGGTGCGCTGTTGGGTGAACTCCATATCACGCAGGGAGTAGGTCGGGAATTGCACCTCAAAGCCGACCGGCAGCGCCATCGCCGCGCGGTTCTCGCTCGCGACGCGCGCATAGGCATCCACCACCATCTTGCCCTGCTCGGGAGTCAGGCCGCGCTCTTTGGGCGCGAAGATAGCGGCGGGGCGGCCCTGTTTGGCCTGGGATGCCGAGAGCTTCGATGCGGCCTGATCTGCCGTCAGGTCGTTGGAAAGCGCCCGGATCAGCCCCTCGCCGTAGAGCGACTGCGTGCCGCTTTCCCAGTTTGGAAGCCGGATGTGAATGATGAGGCTCGGAGCGTACAGCACCGGAGATCCACCGTGCGGCGTGTGCTCGTAGGCCGCCGGGTAGCCGTGGCTGTCCGCCACAATCCGCACGCTGTCCGGGTGGAGGAGGATCAAGCTGGTCGGCTTCTCCGGCTTGGCGCCCACCCGTAGGATGTAGGCGTTACCGCTCGGGAGAAGGTAGGTAAGAAGCTGCCTCTCCCAGAGGTTGCGGGACATCCCCACCTGCGGGCGCATCAGAAGGCGGCGGAGATCCGGCGGCCACTGCGCGCGCTGTGCCTCCTCTTCCTCCCCCTCCACCAGCCGCAGCGGGAGCCGGGCCATGTCCTGCCCGATGGCGTCCAGGCAGGCGCGTACCCAGGGGAAGGCGGCAAGCGAGGCCATCGAAGCGACCGGGGAGAAGCCTGGGGCCTCTGCGACGGCTGCACCGGCCACGATGATCGTAGGCTGCTCCGCCGTGGTCCGTAGTCCGACTGCCCGTAGTGCGCTTTGCCACCAGCCCATGTGTGCAGGCTACCCGTGCCGTGCCATTCTGTCAAGCGCCGACGGCATCCGCTGACAGATTGTCAGTGAGTCACAGCAGCCTGCGATGGTCGGGTGCGCTGAACTCCCCCACGCGCCCGCGTGGCCCCCACATCCCGCGCGGGCTCCACTCCGGCCGGAGCGGCGCGACGTGACAGCGGGCGCATACGGTAGCGCATCGGGCAGGGATGCCGCGTAGCAGGCGGCGGAGGCGCGGGGTCATCAGCACCCGTCCGCAGCGACGGACGCCGCCTGACCCGCAGCGGCGCCGATGATGCGCCCGGCGTCGGTGGGGGTGGTGGCTTTGTGAAGACAGGAGAGGAGGATGAAGAGCAGCATGGCATCCCTGTGCGCTTCAGGATTGTAACATCCTATGACGGGTCCAGCCACAACACCCGCAGCGTGCCCACATCCGGGCAGGTGGTATACAGCCACCGCCCCGCACTCCACTCCACCGGCCCGCACTCACCGGCGGGGCTGCACCACGTCACCGCCAGGGGCTCGCCGACCAGCGGTAGCCACATCACCGCATAGCCGGGGCAGTCGTGAGCCGTCGCGAAGGTTGGGAGGGCGGTGTCTTCGGGGCAGGGAAGGACCGCGTATTCGGAGCAGGCGAGGAGTAGAAAGATAGTCATATTGCCACAAAGAACCCTGTGTTTGACGTGCTCAACCACGCGAAAAACTGCGACTCCGCATCGACCTGGTCATCGTTCGCCGCACCAGCCAGAAAGCCCAGATGCTCCGTCACAAAGTCGTGCATCCATGGCGCGCTTTCCGGGAAAAAGACCTGCTCTGCGGCGTAGCGGGGCAACGTGTGGACCTCCACCCGCACCCGCTTGTCGTGGCTGCCCGGATCCCAGCCGACTATTCCCGGCATGGTGGGGCGTAGCTCGTCCACCAGAGCGCTGCCGTTGGCCTTGTCCTCGACAATAATGGCGCTTGCAGCTGCATGTTTCGCGCGGAAGTCTATCAGGGCCGCCTTGGTTTCGGGGTAGGACATGCGCCCGCGCCGCTGGTCGATCAGGTAGCAGATCGCCCCCTTCCAGCCCCAACACTGCATCACTACAAAGTCGCTTGTATCCTTGCCTTTGAAGGTGCAGTCCACCGTGATGGCCTGCCCGTCCAGCGGCGGGAGGGCGCTGTAGCGTCGGGCGAAGTGGTCAGCGCGGAAGATGCCGCCTTCTTCCGGCACGGGCTGCTGCTGGTAGACCGACGCCCACCGCCACGGGGTAGAGGAGGCTTTGCGCTCCAGCATGGTGCCGAGGCTGAACCGCTCCACAGAAAGGGGCTCACCCGCCCGGCGTAGCAGGGTGTTGCCGTCGTATTCGTCTTCGGTGGCGATGGCGGGGTAGCGGATCACCTTCCACGGGAGCACGCCGGGAAGGCGGCTTTGCGCGAGGTGGTACCCGGTCGGGTCGTTGATGGCCCATCGGGTGCTCACGATCAGGACTCCGCTACCCTCTTGGAGCCGCGCATATGCTGCCGTTTCGTACCAGCTCGTATAAGCGCGCATTGTAGCTGGTGACTTCGCCTCCTCCTCATCCTTCATCGGGTCGTCTATGAGCAGAACGTGGGCGGGCATACCCGAGATCCCGCCTCCTCTGCCGACCGCACGCACCGATCCGCCGCCGCTGACCTGCCACATATCCGATGTCCAGGTCTGCCCGGCAGCAAGAGCGGGCCACCACATCGCCGCCTCCTCTGCGGCGCGACGGGCTTCCAGGGACATGCGGACGGCCAGATCGGCGCTGTAGCTGGCCAGGATGATGTGGTGGGCGGGGTTCCTCCCCAGGTACCACGGCACGAAAGACCGGCTGCATAGTTCGCTCTTGCCGTGTTGCGGCGGCACGTTGACGATCAGGCGGGGAGAGCGTTGGGCCCGGCAGTCCGCCTCAAATTGCTCCAGCGTGCGGGCAAGGTGGCGATGGAACCAGCCCGCTTGAAAGCGCGGATTCCGTAACTGTGCGAAGGGGAGCAGGCCACCGCGCGCCTCGGCTTGCGCCTGCTTCCGTCGCGCCTCTTCCGCCCGCCGCTCCCGCTCCGCCTCGATCCGCTCGAACTCCAGAAGCTCGGCGACGGACATGTGCCGGATGACCGTGGCTAAATCAGCCCTGGACACGGGCCGCCGCCTTGGCGATCAGGGCCTCGCGTTTGGCCTCCAGCTGCTCCGGCGTGAGGCTGGCGACCTCCAGAGAGCCACTGTGCGCCAGCTCCACCTTCTGCGCCGCCGGATTCTGCCGCGCCGCCCAGTTGCTTGCGGTACCGAGCGCCTGGACATGTA
>Ga0208546_1000345_pt1 | contig 17994 bp, 25 predicted proteins | sample DEB19_08_DNA_4_FD_184528 | JGI IMG/M metagenome (GOLD analysis project Ga0208546, IMG submission 184528) | Aqueous microbial communities from the Delaware River and Bay under freshwater to marine salinity gradient to study organic matter... | ecosystem: Environmental > Aquatic > Marine > Coastal...
ATATTCCGAGAAGACAGGAAAAAGACTTAAGGATGAGACAATTACCTTTAATCCAGCAAGCAGACAGCAGATCGGAGAGAAGCTAATTGAGCTAGGATGGAAGCCTAAGAAGTTCACACCTACTGGTCAGCCTATCGTAGATGAAGCAGTGCTTGTAGCCTTAGACTTCCCTGAAGCTAAGATCATCGCTGAATATTTGATGCTACAGAAACGAGTAGCTCAGGTTGAGTCTTGGATGGATGCTGTAGGTAAAGACGGTAGAGTACATGGTAGAGTCATCACCAACGGTGCTGTGACAGGTCGAATGACACACAGCAGCCCTAACATGGCTCAGATCCCTAACTCTGGTTCTCCATATGGAAAGGAATGTAGACAATGTTGGACGGTAGAAGATGGTAACGTACTTGTTGGTTGTGACGCTAGCGGCCTTGAGTTACGTATGTTGGCTCATTACATGAAGGATGAAAACTATGTCAAGACAGTCACCGAGGGAAGCTCTAAGGACGGCACGGATGTGCATACGATCAACCAACGTGCAGCCGGTTTGGAAACGAGGGATCAAGCGAAGACCTTCATATATGCGTTCCTCTACGGGGCGGGGCCGGAGAAGATCGGATCCATCGTCGGGGGTTCTCGTGTTCAGGGTCAGCGCCTTATCAATAGATTTCTTGAAGGGACTCCCGCACTCCAACGTCTACGTGATCTCGTCCAACGGTATGCGGAGAAAGGCTATGTACCGGGCCTCGATGGTCGCAAAATTTGGGTACGTAGTGAACATGCGGCACTCAATAGCCTTCTTCAAGGCGCAGGGGCTATCGTTATGAAGAAAGCGTTAGTTATCTTCAATGATAAGATCACTAGGAATAAGTGGGATGTTAAGTTAACGGTCAATGTTCACGATGAGCTTCAAATGGAAACCTCTCCAAACATTGCAGAAGAAGTCGGTAAAGCTTGTGTAGCTTCTATCGAAGAGGCTGGAAGATTTTATAATTTACGATGTCCTTTAACAGGGGAGTATAAGATTGGCAAAACTTGGCGTGACACCCACTAGAACCTGTATTGATTGTGGTCTACACTCTGAAGACTTAACACTTTTTGCTCAAAGTGTGAATGCAAAGTATGGAAGACGTAATCTTTGTTATACTTGTTATACGCAACGAAATAAAGAAAACGCTAAACTGAAAGATTGGAAGACAGATCATCAAACAAAAAAACGATATGGCGTAGACGCTGAGACTTATAAGCGTTTAATGGCTACAAGTTCTTGTTGTCAGATTTGTGGAAAGAAGGAAGAACTGTGTTACGATCACTGCCACGATACAATGAAGTTTAGAGGGGTATTGTGTCGAGGCTGTAACCGTTCACTGGGCCAGCTAGGGGACAATATCGAAGGGATTCAAAAAGTGTTAGACTATCTAAAGAAAGCAGAACATGAAACTCACTAACAAGAAGGATGATGCAATAAAACAACAGATCCTGCTAAATATCGGAGATGATTCGTTTATAATTCACCACACAGACACAATGGATATTTTAGATGTATACTTGGTATTGGTTGCTGCCATAGAATACATTGAGGAAGAAGCAACCGGACTTGCAAAACATGAAGGGAAATACTTGCAATGAAGTTAGATCTTGAACCAAATGAAGTACAATTCTTGTTACAAGTACTAGGGGAGCTGCCAACTAAGACAGGCGCTTTCGTACTCGTACAGAAAATCGAAGGGCAAGCACAAGCCCAACAAACAAACCAACCTAATGAAGGAAATTGAAATGAGTGATTTGAAACCAGCAAAAATCAACGGTGAGTTGTTCTGGACTAAGTGGATGAATAACCTGAACACTAAGTTCAACGAGGCTAACGACAAGTACGAATGTACCATCGGTAACATCTCAGACAACGATGCAGCTAAGTTGACTGCTTTGGGTATCAAGGTCAAGAACAAAGACTCTATGGGCAACTACATTGTCTGTAAGTCTAAGTATGCCTTCAAGCCTATCGGTGAAGACATGAAAGAGATTGCAGTTGAGGACTTGGGTAATGGTTCTAAGGTTGTTGCTGTTGTTAGCTCATACGAACACAAGATGAGCAAGATGCACGGTAAAGCACCTTCGTTGAAGAACTTCATGGTCACGCAAGTGGTCACCTATGTCCCAGATACTGAGGAATCTCTGTAATGTTTACAAACCTTGCGTATGTCAAAAGCGTTTCATTAATCATGTTAGCAGGTAAAGTCTTTGTTGACTACAATATGTTTTCATGGTTTGAAATCTTTGGAATGGTCTTGATTCCAGCTATTATCGCTATTTCTATTACAGAACTAGACAAAAAGCTAGACTCATGGGCAACTAAGCTAGATGGAAAATACCTCTAAAAAAGTTCCTTCTAAACCCTCTGTGGCCTTAATCGACGCTGACATTATCTGTTATCGTGTTGGTTTTGCCTCAGAGGATGTCGATGAAGCTATTTGTCTTGCTCGTGTAACTGAATTACTCCATGACATTGTTTACCTTGATCTCAAGTGTGATGACTACAAAGCGTACATCACTGGTAGAGGTAACTTTAGATACGATATTGCAGTTACTGAGCCTTACAAAGGGAATCGTAAAGATGCTAAGAGGCCAGTGCATTACGAAGCTATCAGGAACCATCTCCAGCGCCTTGGTGCAGAACTGGTTGAAGGACAAGAAGCTGATGATGCAGTGGCTATCGAAGCAAGTACTAACGGAGGCTGGATTGTCTCCATTGACAAAGACCTAGATCAAGTTGAAGGTTGGCATTACAACTTCGTAAAGAAGGAAGAGTATTACATTGATGAGTTTGAAGGACTCAAGAACTTTTACTCTCAGATCCTCACAGGGGATCGTATTGACAACATCATTGGCTTGAAAGGCATAGGGCCAGTTAAGGCTGCAAAGATCTTAGCTGATTGTAAGACTGAACGGGAGATGTACGATGCTTGTGTTAAAGCTTATGATGGTAATATTGAACGAGTCACCGAGAACGGATCACTTCTATGGCTAAGAAGAACACCCAATCAAACATGGTATCCTCCATTCCCAGTTCCTTTGAACTCGGAGGATTCGAGTGGCGAGTCATCGGATCAGACGACCTCACAGAGTTAGGTAAGTGTGATTGTCACTCTCAGACCATTACAATCCGTAACGGCATGAGTGAGCAGACAACACTACAAACCTTCTACCATGAGTTAGTTCACGCTATTATGTTCACAATGGGCCACATGACTCACGATGAACAGTTCACAGATGCCTTCGGTGTCTTTCTCCATCAGTTTCACAAGACAGGCCAATGGTAACTAGAAAAGTAATGAGCAAACGAGCAGTGGCTCTAAAGCATGGATTCAGATCAGGGTTAGAGGAAGAGACATCAAAGTTCTTGACTGCTAACAATGCTAAGTTCACGTACGAGGAGATGAAGATCAAATACCTTCAGCCTGCTACTGAACGCCAGTACACCCCTGACTTCGTGCTTGAGAATGGTATCATCATCGAGACAAAGGGTAGATTCCTAGTTGCTGATCGTAAGAAGCATTTGTTGATCAAGAGACAACATCCTCATTTAGATATTCGTTTCGTGTTCTCTAACAGTAAACAGAAACTAAATAAGGCTTCAAGAACAACATACGCTGATTGGTGTATCAAGAACGGATTCCAGTATGCAGATAAGGAAGTTCCTGTACACTGGATTAAAGAACGTAGAAAGCGAGTATCAGATGGAAGTAAAATTGATTCGTGAGAACCCTGACGGTAGTGCAGACTTCAGCTTTGATATGACTGACAAGGAAAAGGAAGCTCTTCTTTGTCTAGGTATCTTGACAGGTATCAAGCGTGGTATCGAAGAAGGGAAGCTGTACATGACAGAGGAACAAACTGATGGCAACGAAGATAGTAGTACACTATAAGCCTCCACCGTTCAAGCCTGATTGGATGGATGGTTGTCTTAAACTGTATGTGGTAGATCATCCTAGACTTGGGTGTAGGCTGATTACAACGACGAAGGTGGTTAAAGAGTATCCTAAAGGAGTCTTTGAGACAGAGTATGCTGTTTACCACCCGATTGATGGAGACTTCAATGACACTTAACACTCAACCGTTGGATGAATACTTTCACCAGATTAACAAAGAGGAGAAACAAGACATGGCTATTTTTGATGATTGGATGGAAGAAGAACCCTTGACTAAGATTTACTTCTCAATCACCACACCTGCGGTAGAACATTATCCTGAGCACACCCACACCTCAGATATTACTTGGCAAGAAGGTGCTCGTTGGTATGATGTACTTTGGGAAGTTATGAGTGTCTTGGAGGCTTCTTACGGCTACAGTATCAAAGAAAAGGTGTTCTTTAAGATGCACGAGCTGAATATCCAAGCTGAGGAATGGCATGGTAACCCTGACTTGGCAAAGCAAATGTTCACCAAGGACTTGAGCTAACATGAGGATCCTAGTAATCCCCGATACTCAGGTCAAGGAAGGTATTCCAATGGAGCACCTCTCTTGGGCTGGTAAAGCTATCTGTGAGTACAAGCCTGATGTAGTTGTTCACTTGGGTGACCATGCTGACATGCCTAGCCTATCTAGCCACGATGTTAAAGGTAGTAAATACTTTGAAGGTTTACGCTACCAGAAAGACATCGAGGCAGCTAAGTTGGGTATGTCTATGCTGCTACAGCCTCTTCGTGACCTCCAGAAGACACAGAAAGACACCAAACACAAGGTCTACAAGCCTCGTATGGTGTTGACACTCGGTAACCATGAGAACCGTATCGACAGGGCTGTTAACAACAATCCTATGCTTGAAGGTTTAATCTCCATTGAGGACTTGGAATATGACAAAGATTGGGAAGTACACGCTTTTCTCCATCCAGTATTTATCAATGGCGTTGGCTTCAATCATTATTGGCCTGTTGGGGCTATGGGACGTCCTGCTGCTTCCCCTGCTGCTATTATCTCTAAGCTTCATATGTCTTGCGTGGCTGGACACCAGCAAGGAAAACAGGTCGCTTATGGTAAACGTGCTGACGGGAAGCCTATCACTGCTATCGTTGTTGGTAGTTATTACCTTCATGATGAGTCTTACATGGATCAACTCTCCAACCGTCATTGGCGTGGGTTGTTGGTCATGAACGAGGTAGCTGACGGACACTTTGATGAGATGTTCCTGTCGATTGAATACCTAGAGAGGAAGTATGGACAAACCGCTGTCACTGTCGATTGAAGAATACATGGAACGAATTGGGAAAGGTGAAATGCTCATGGAACAACGACTAAACGGGACAACCGCTGAGGACTTGTACAACGTAATAAGTAAACCAAAGCATTACATGCTCTTTGAAGATCAGGGGATTGAGGTACGGGATGTGATTGCTAAACTGGTAGCCAAGTTCGATTACCAAGGCTATCCTGACAACGCCCCTCTGTTCATATCAGATTATGTACAACTTTTGCAGTACATTATGAGGTTCATGGACAAAAATGGGGTAGAAGACCTCAAAAAAGCCCGTTGGTATCTTGACAAAATGATCGAGGCGTATTAAAATGCCTGCCCTCCAAAATTTAACAACAACAAGGACAATCAAATAATGAAAAAGGTTGAAAACCGTATGACCCCCTACCAGACCTATATTGCCAAGTCACGCTACAGCCGTTATTTGGACGATAAAGGCCGTCGTGAGCACTGGAATGAAACAGTGGCTCGTTACTTCGACTTCATGGAAAAGCACCTGAAGAAGAATAACAACTACACCTTGACACCTGAGCTACGTAACCGTCTTGAGACAGCAGTGGCTAACTTGGATGTAATGCCATCCATGCGATCAATTATGACTGCTGGTGAGGCTTTAGAGCGCCAGAACATCGCTGGTTACAACTGTAGCTATCTCCCTATTGACGACCCAAAAGCCTTCGATGAGGCTATGTATATCCTCCTGTGTGGTACAGGTGTAGGCTTTAGCGTGGAGCAGAAATATGTCAACAAACTCCCTGAGATTCCTGAAAAGCTTTATGAGTCTAATACTGTGGTTCATGTTAAAGACTCCAAAGAAGGATGGGCAAAGGCCCTACGACAAGTTCTTGCTCTCCTATGGGCAGGTGAAGTGCCTAAATGGGACGTATCTGCTGTCCGAGCTGCTGGCACACGACTCAAAACCTTTGGTGGTCGAGCTTCGGGGCCAGAACCTTTGGTTGAACTTTTTAAATATTCGGTGGCTAAGTTTAAGGGTGCTCAAGGGCGTAAGCTTACCTCTTTGGAAGCCCACGATCTACTCTGTAAGATCGGAGAGGTTGTTGTCGTGGGAGGCGTACGACGGAGTGCTATGATCTCCCTGTCTGACTTGGGTGATGACCGTATGGCTCACGCTAAGGCAGGTAACTGGTGGGACGGTCAAGGTCAACGAGCATTGGCTAACAACTCAGCAGTGTATGAAGTTAAACCCGATGTGGGTCAGTTTATGCGTGAATGGAGCAATATCTATGAAAGTCATTCAGGGGAGCGTGGAATCTTTAACCGCTATGCTTCGGAACTTCAGGCGGCTAAGAATGGTCGTCGTGTACTCGATAAAGAATGGGGCACTAACCCTTGTAGTGAAATTATCCTCCGTCCTTACCAATTCTGTAACCTCTCTTCAGTTATTGTTCGTGCGGATGATGATGTGGAGTCTCTTAAAGAAAAAGTCGCTATTGCGACAATCTTGGGAACCTTCCAATCGACGATGACTAACTTCCCATATCTTCGTAAGGTATGGCAGACCAACACTGAAGATGAACGTTTGTTGGGTGTCTCAATGACAGGTATCTTGGATAATCCATTGTTGAACTCAGCTAACGATATTGGCTTACCTAAACGTTTAGAGGAACTCCGTGATGTCGCTATTTCTACAAACGCTGAGTTTGCTGCTGATCTTGGTATTCCTGTCTCAGCTGCTATCACCTGTGTCAAGCCAGAGGGAACGGTTTCTCAGCTTACTGGCACAGCTTCTGGTATCCATCCTCAGCATAGTGCTTATTTTATTCGTCGTGTTCGTAGCGATAACAAAGATCCTCTTACTAACTTCCTGAAGAACTCAGGGTTTCCGTCTGAGCCTTGCGTTATGAAGCCTGACTCTACGACAGTGTTTTCTTTCCCAATGAAGGTTGAGGAAGGAGCAGTGTTGAGGGAAGATTTGACCGCTATTGAGCATTTGCGTCTATGGTTGATTTTCCAACGTCATTGGTGTGAGCATAAGCCATCAGTGACTATCTCTGTTAACGAGAATGAGTGGCCTGCTGTTGGCGCATGGACATGGGAGCATTTTGATGAAGTTACTGGCGTATCGTTCTTGCCTATGGATTTAGGTACTTATCGCCAAGCACCTTATTCTGAGTGTACAGAGGAAGAGTACAACAATGCTTTGATGGTTACTCCTAGCTCGATAGATTGGGAATCGTTTGTTGAAAATACGGACAATGTTGAGGGAACTCAGACCTTAGCTTGCACAGCAAATGGTTGCACAATTTAAACTAGCTTGTCCTAACTGCGGTAAAGACCGTGAGTATGCTAAGAAAGAGTCGCTCGAAAGGGCGGCCCTTTTAAAGACTACTTGCACATCTTGTCGAACAGCTAGGAACAACACTAAACGAAAAGGCACTAAGGCAAAAGAACTGAACCCTGCTTGGAAAGGTTTTGGACATGTTCCCGGAAAAGTTTTTAGCAAACTGCAAAGAGATGCTATAAAACGAAACATCCCATTTGAAATAACTATTGAAGACATTCATAACCAATATAACAAACAAATGGAAAGATGTGCTTTTTCAGGAATTGAAATCTTTTTTGGGATTGACGCTTCTGTAGATAGGATTGATAGCTCAAAAGGTTATACAATAGACAATATTCAGATAGTTCACAAGACCCTTAACATGATGAAGCGGGATGTTCCAAACGATGAGTTTATAGGCTGGTGCAGACTCGTGTACAAGCATAACTATGACTAAAACTATGATCCTAATGCGGGTAGTCGAAATGATTACCTGCATCCACATTATTGCTAACACATGGAGGCACTGGTAATATATGATAGTAGACTTTAGCTGGTCAGGTGGTCTAGTCTTTGGATTGAATCACACTGAGGAGGCCGTTGTAGAGACTGATGAAGATGTGTATGAGTTTGCTAACGCAGTTCTTCTACATCTAGGATTCTTTACAATAGCGTTTATCTTTGTTTTAGGTAAGGACTAGAAGACAATAAAAAAGGCCCCTTGTGAGGGCCTTCTTCGTTTCTGTACACAGAGGTCTGTTACGCCTTTTTGTACTCTTCTTCAGTCAGGATACCTGCTTTGTATTTGTTATCAGGCTTGAAGATAGTCAGTTCTTGTTGACGCATAGCAGGGTCAAAGCTGATGTGCATCCAACGTCCAAACTCATGGATCATCTGGTCAAACTTGATACCTGCCTTCTTGACTTCCTGACACAGTTGGTAAGGAGTCAGTTTAGAGCTAGAGACATCAATAGCCCAACCATCCATGTGAGAGGACTTAGCAGAGCCTCCAACAGCGATGTTAACAGCTGGTAGACGTAGCCAAGAGTTAATGCGTAGAGGGCCTGTAACAGCTCTCAGTTGCTCCAAACACTTAGCTGCTGTCTTCATGTTCTCCAGTTGGAGTGTAGAAGGTTGGTTGTCAATACCGTTACGGATAGCTGTCTCAGAGTAAGTAGCTTCCTCTAGTGTAAAGTGTTCGCTCAGTTGCATTTATTTCTTTCCTCCCATGATTTTTTCCGCTGTTCGGCCACCAAAGTAGGCCAACATAATTAACTGTCCCCACTCACCTAAGAGCTTGACATAAGATTCATTTACACTGATGTTAAAAGCTGACATCATTGCAAACACGAAGTAAGCACCCAATATAGCCACAAGGGTCATAGGTCGGATGTTCTTAGACAACCAAGAGTCAGAAGACATATCAGCCTTCCAACGATCAGTCACGTTCTGTTGCTCGACCTCAAAGGCCTTGGTGTCTATTTCCTTGAGCTTCAGAGCAAGTTCAGGGTTAGACTCAAGGGCCTTAGTGACCTCAGATACTGAGGCAGGGACACCTAGCTTATCAGCTATAGCTTTGACAGCCATACCCCCTAGAGGGCCTCCTACGGCTGTTGCAAGGGCTGGAGCAGCCCCTTTGAGGATATTAAGAAGGCTGTCCATCTTGAGGCTGTTTCTCAGCAGGTGGGTTTGCACCCTTACGACCAGAGATAGCACCCATAGCGCCTACGCCCATGAAGGCAATAGCTTTGAGGATCTCAAGGAACACAGCATCAATAGGAGCTAAGTCGCCTGTTTGCTCTTCAAAGCCGATGAGCCACAAGACACCAAAGGCAATAACCAACACCATCACTGTGATTGAACGAACAACAAAAGACCAAGTTCTGATCTCAATCTCGTCCGCTGTCATCGGTGGTTTGTCCATCCATTTTTGAATTAGTTCTTTCATGGTACTTCTTTTTCTCCCTTTGTTCTAGTTGTTGAAGTGTTTTGTCTATCCTAGCGTTTAAGACTAGGTTATCTATGTAGATGAATGCTGTGAGTGGTAATGCGATGAAGCTAACTGAGGCAAAGAAGACCATTCCCCAAAAGTAGATCTTTGCATCGTAGTTCGATATATTTGCCATGAGGATAACCAGAAAATAATTATTAGACCTAAGATTACCCAATGAGGAACACAGCGGTCAACACGATCATTGTCAGCCCTGATCTTGTCTATCTTACGTTGTTTCTCGTTCCTTCTATCTCGTTCCCTTGTCTTCTTTTGTTCGTCTAAGATCTTAGAGTACATTGACTTGTAGCGACTGTACAAAGGCCCTAGCTGTGGAGGAGCTTCGTTCATAAGCTCTACTAATTCCCTACCACACTTGACTAGCTTTGTCTCAATAGAGATAAGCTCCAAGGCCCCAATGTTGTTGTCTCCATACGAAGAACTAAACACCTTACGCTCTAAGTCTTCCTTGTAAGCTACCAAGTAAGCCTGAGCTTTGAAGAAGTCCCCTACGTGCTTGATGAACTGATCTACAATGGCATCCTCATCTGGGATGAACTCTTCGTACTCGTCCTTCTTAGCTTTCTTCTGTGGCTCCTCAACCTGCACAGCAACGCTAGGCTGCTTATCCGATGGTGAGAAAATCCCTTTGAGCCAACCAAAGAATCCAGAAACGTCTTTGACGATAGCCTTGGCATCTTCTACGCCCTTCTTAATCCTTTGGATCTCTGCTTTGCCCTCGTTAAGCATCTCGCAACAAGAGCGTATGCCCTTGAGCGCACTGCCAAGCATGAGCATTGCAGAGATTGGATCCACATTACTTTACAGGAAGGTTGCTAATATCAAACTCACCACGAGTAGGTTGGAACATCATTGATCGTTCCTGTGCCACATCTCCGCCGCCTAAGATATTTGTCAAAGGCTCTACCACAAGTTTAGTAAAGGCAGAGGGGGAAGTAAGTTTATCTTTAGCTGTAGACAAATACTTAATTGCTTTAGCGCCTTGAGGATCAAGCATCACTTTAGCAAGCTTACGCTGAGACATAATGAAAGCACCACCAGCTACAGCAGCTTCACCAAGGTTTTCCTTTATTCGTTGTTGCTGTTCAGGAGATAGAATAAAAGCATATCCAGTACCAATAGCTGCAAGAGGGCCTGCCACGTTCAAAGCTACGCCAGCAGTTCTATAGTTAAGACCGGGCATTGCTTTAGTCTCAACAAGACCTTTCTTAGCTGCTTCGTTCATAGACATAATAGCGTCATACTGAGGTGTACCACGGAACAGAGAATTAAACGTATTCTGAACACTGCGGCTTTGCTCCATGTCCTTAGCAAACTTGAGCATGTTTTCAGGAGTGTTCACCATTGCGTCTAGATACCCAAAACGCATAGCGTCTAGGATGTCTTTAGAAGGCTTACCTGTCAGGTTTTGAGCAGAAGCTACAGACTTGTACAAATCAGATATAGGGGTTTCTTTACCTGCTGAAAACAAGAAACCACCGACATCCTCTGGATTCTCAGCCATAGCCTTAGTGACAGCTTCAGACTGAAGACCTTGGATACCTTCACGGTAAGTTCTAGTAACTTTCTTATACTGATCTAAGGTATTCTTATTCAAAATACGGTTAGCAGATACATCCATTGAATCATCAATCTTTGAGATCAATGTCGAGATTGTGTCCGATGCTCTAGAATCTTTATTGCTTGAGGTAGAGGAAGCGTACTTGTCACGGTTCTCAGCCAACCAGCGTGAGCGAATGTCGTGCATTGTCTCAAAGCTTACATTTGGAGGAAGGCTGTTAAGCTCGTTCAGAATAGTACGCTGGCCTGCGGTTAAAGAAGCAGGGTTAGACAGTTCTTTAGTGGCCCATGTCTTAATAGGGAAAGTGGTAACTCTTGAATCAACATCTTTAAAGATCTGCTGATAAAGAGGCTTAACACTGTCGCTCAGGGCAGTATGTCCTTGCTTAATAAAGTTCTGTAAGACTTCACCTGAAGCCCGTTGAGCTGACGATCCGCTACGCAGTGCCTGACTAAACTCAGGACTGTTCACAAAGGACTGTAGGACATCTTTAGAACCTGTTTGCAAAGCATCACGAATCTCAGCTTGTTTAGCCTTAAAGATGTCGTATGTTGCAGGTGTATAGACCAAACCCTCTAAGGCAGCGTCTAATTGATTACCTGTGCGTTGTGATTCAGGCAAAGAAGAACCGTACTTCTGTAGGAACGTCTGAGCAGCTTGGTTGGCATCAGGAATTTCTTTAGATGTAAATCCTAGTTTATCTGACGCTAAACGAAGTGTCTTACCTGCGCCCTTGAGTACAAGGTTTCCACCCACATCCCAAGCAGCTTCTTCAAGACCTGCCATACCAATACGCTGAGTAGACACAGGCTCGTTACGAGTCACTTGCTCAAATGTCTCACCCAAAGCTCCACCAGCGGCTGCGCCTGCGGCAGAACCAGCAAAAGCACCGGGAGGGCCTCCTACAATGCCGCCTAAAGCTCCGCCACCAATACTACCGATAAGGCCGCCAATCTCCTGTGCTCCAAGGGCTGAACGGGGTCGGTAATCAGGACTTAGGACAGATTTACTCATGTCCATATCACGAGCAGGTGGCGTAGTTGTTTGACCGTCCGTTACTGGAAGATCTGAAATATCAAATTCACTTGCCATGCTTAAACTCCAAGTTCTCGTTTAAGAGCTTCAATTCGTTGTTTTTCTGCTTCTGTGACTGAGTTTTTACTTCTGGCAGCGGCTACTAGATCTTTTAATTGGTTATATTTTTGTTGGAACTCAATCTTAGAATCCGCTGGATTAAAACCAATAGTAGAGTTCTTAGCCTCTTTATACTTTTTAGCTTGGTTGTATGTATACTCGTTTTCAGCAATATCTGTCTTTAACAATCCAACAAGACGAGCGATTGTTGCGGGTTGTTGTAAAGAGTTTGGGGATGTCTCTTGCAAAACAGCCAATTCTTTTGCAGCCAATGAGCCGGGGAAGTTCTTAACTAACGGGAAGACATAACGTGTACCCATTGCGTTAACAAGCTCGGTGTTGCTTGTAGCCTCCAGCAAGTCTTTGTTCACATCTAAACCCAAACCTTTTAATGAAGAGATAATGTTTGTCTTAGTGTCGGCAAACTTACCTGTGAACGAATTGCTAAGAGCGTTCTCCATTGTTTGAATGTTTCGTTTAGAAGCAGTACCAGCAGCAACAGCAGAACCTAAAGCATTGAAGTCTTTAGCTGCGAATTGGCCTGTCTCTTCACCTTCCTTTTTCAAGCCAGCACCAAGAGCTTTACCAATCAAGCCAAGACCTTGACCAAGGCCCTCACCGATCTCTTGACCAAGTGTCTTCCCTGTTGTAAGTTTAGCAATTTGTTGGTCATACTGTTTTACACGGGGGTCGGTTTCTCCAAACTCCGTAGCTAAATCAGCTCTTTCAGCCTGAAGCCTACCTAATTGAGACATATTAGCAGGACGCTCACGCAGGTTACGAGCAATCTGGCTCTTCTTAACTTCAGCTTCCAACTGAGTAGCTTTTAATCTTTCAGCAGCAGCGGAAAACTCACGACTAGCTTGTACATCGTTCATTTCCAAGGCAGCACGAGAAGCGTTAGCTAAAGAAGCAGGATCGTTCCAATCCAAACCTTGAAGCAGTCTTTGGCGCTGTGATTGTCTTTGAAGAGCAGGGTCTTGTACACCAAGAGCACCCGCAGCAGCACCACCTAGTTGACCAGCGCCTCTGAAGATACCATACTGTGCTCTCTCCATTGGATTGAGTTGAGCAAACTTCATAGCAGCTGCATCTTGAGCTTGATTCTGCTGTTGCATATACTGATAAGGATCAGTAAACAGACCTAAAATACTATCTGTAGCCATTGTATTTATTCCCTTAAAATTAAGCCAAGCCTGTAAGCTTCATCAAACCATAACCTGTCAATGGGTTACTAGCTGCCCCTTGAAGAGTTGTAGCCAGAGGATTGTAGTTATTTGCATTATACTGTGCTTGGAGGCTAGGAGCCATAGCTGTAGCGTAGTTAGCGCCTTGTGCAGCACCTCGTGTAGCCGCTAGGTTGGCAAAGTTAGTAGACAATTCCAAAGGTTGTTGTGCGGCAAGTTCCACACCCTTCTGAGCACCGAAGACATTAGTAAACGGTGTAGTAGCCTGACCCAACAAACCAGTACCAAAGTTAACTTGGTTCTGATATTGTGTCTCAGCATTAGCAGCCAACTGTCGTTCTGTCTGAGCGAGAGAGTTGTAGTAAGCAGCTATCTCAGGGTTAGTAGCCATCATGCCATCAGAAGTAGCACCAAAGGCAAGACCACCACGGCCTGTAGCAGCTTGTCTATTACGCAAAGCAGCCAGTGTCTGTTCTTGTTGAGGAGCAAGCAAAGCACGTTGTGTAGACAAGTAACGGTTACGCACAGCCTCTGGAGACTCACCAACGTACTGCTGACCAAGGTTCATAAGCCCTTGACCTGCTGTTAAGCCCTGAGTAGCCATACCAGACAAAGCATCTTGGTAAGCTTTAGCTTCAGGAGACAGAGTGTAAGAAGGTGTAATAGCACCAGTTACAGGGTCAGTAGTAAATGCTGAAGTACCGAAGCGAGTAGTCACACCTACAGGCTGGAATTTACCCATCTGCAATGTCTTCTCAGCCAAAGCAGCCTGTTGAGCAGCTAATTGGTTTGCAGCATCTTTAGATGTCTCACCTTGTAACAGACCACCAACAGTGTTCAGGCCACCTGAGATCAGTCCAGCTTTTGCAGCTTCAGCGGCTGTTAGACCTGCAGCTACACCTCCAGCAGCGGCCCCTGTGCCCAACAAAGAGCCTGTACCTGCTGCAAGACCTGCTGTACCTAAGTTTGCACCAAGACCTCCAAAAGCAGCTTCACCACCTGTTAAACCTAAACCACCAATAGCTGATCCACCAATACCTCCGGCAGCTGTAGCTTCACCAAGACCTGCACCTAGACCGCCGTAAGCAGTTGTTCCTGCGCCTGTAAGTCCTGTTGTGCCAGTAGCTTGAAAACCTGTTCCAGTGCTTCCACCTGTCATTAGACCACCTGTTGCAGCAGCTCCTGTTGCGCCAGCGGTAGTGCCAGTAAACGCAGGAGTAGAAGCAGCTAAGTCAGCCAAGGCAGCGTCAGTTCCTGTTAAACCTCCTGCTCCTGCGGCTTCAGGGCCATAATAGCCAGCAGCCAACAAAGCAGCTGTTGTCCATCCACCGGGAAGAGTCTCTCGAACTGCTTGGTCAATATTGCCACCAAAGTCTTTAATACCTCCGACGATGTCTTCACCAATATCGCCAATACCACCTAGCAAGCCACCAAGAAAACCACCGCCGCCACTAGGGGCAATGTATTCTCTAGTTTGACCAGCAGGGTCAGTAAAGAATGTACGGCCTTGTTTATTAACATCTTCGTTTACGTAGACATTCTGACCGTTGATGTTACCAATCCCTTGTACTTTACCGGGAGCATTGACAATCTGAGAATCAAAAGGAATACTCCCTTTAGGAACTAAGACACCATCAGTAGAAGCGCCCATCTTGTCTTTAAGGTACTTACCAACAGAACTATCAGCAAGATCTACTTTACTGCCTGTTTCAGCAAGCGTCTTCTGGTTATTGGGGTCTAAGAACCAAGGCATGTAGTAGGACTTATCTGCGTAAATTCTACCTTTAGATACTTCACCAAAAGGGTTATAAACACCGTTGTTGATAACTGACGAGGGGATGAATGTCATCACCTTGCCATCAATGTTCAAGTCAAGGGCGTAGTTAGCTTTAGGGTTGTCCTCGCCTGTAAAGACATCTCGACCGGGAGGCCAAGCACGAGCAACGGAATCCTCAACCCAGTAGCGACGATCAATAGAAATATCAGCCATTATTAGTATGTCCCACAGTCGATAGTATAAGAACCACTAAACGTACCTGAGAAGGCAGGACTAGCAGCATCAGATTTAGAGTTAACAGCTGTAGCAATAGCTTCAAATTCAGCAGTTATTTCAGTGCCTTTAACAAGTTTATTTGTGTCTCCTGTAGCCAAGGAATCCTTAGCTGCGAAGTCCACTGCAATAGTATAATTACTCATATTAGATTGTCCGTCCTAATTTACAGAATACGTCCATCTTTTGAACGCTTAACTCAAAACTGTTTATATTTACCTCAATACCGAACTGGAAGACAGTACCACTACCTGAACCTTGAATACGTTGGTTATCAAAGACAACACCTGCTGTCCACTGAGCAATACCCCACTCAGCAATGTTGTATTCAGATATTGATCTAGAACCCATAGTGATGTTTCTAGTCTGGTATGAAGGGCTGTAATCAAAAGCGTACTTAACGATAACGTCAGCTTGATTACCACCGATAAGGGTGAAGCCTAACTTCTTCAAGATCTTGATTGCTTGAGCTTGTCCCAAGTCAAACCAGTTAGAGTAGTAAGCCATACGATAGGTAGCTGTACGGTCTAGGTTACCAGTGTAGTATCCTACGTAGCTTGTAAAGCCCATGAGGACTTCTTTGGCTCTATTGGAGAACAAAGCTTTAGGAACTAGACTCCACGTTGTAGCCCTTGCAGCACCGTTGGGGAGAACAGCCCTTGTATCAAAGCAATATGTTCTACCCTTAGTAGGGAATGTGATAAGGTAGAAAGCGTTGCTGTCCGAATATACAGACTTGATATTAGCCAGAGTTTCAGCATTAAGATCCTCAACTAAGTCATCACGCACATTGGCGCTAATGTCACGGAAAGGAGCACTCTTCTCTTGGATAGTACGTGATAGACTACGTACACCACTGTCCGACAAGAAGATAACGTCAGTGCCTGTCAAAGCCACAGAGTCACGAGCACAGCAGCCAATACCAGATACTGTGTCCGCTAAGGCCATAGCAGCAGGATCGTAAGCGTCTTTGTACACTAGGATCTGACGACGACCAAAGATATACAGGAAGCCGTTGTGGGCAGCCATAGCGGTAATTTCGTCTGCACCGTTAGGCCACACTTCGTTCAAGTCAAGAGTACCTGATGTACCTGTAGACAAGACGTGACCAGCAAGAAGGTCGCTAAACTGTACAACACTCTTGGTTGTAGTGTTACCGCCACTCCAGATACGACCAAAAGCACTGATAGCTACGTTATTCTGTTCAGCTGTACCTAAGTGACCTGTCTTCTCTGACACTCTACGGAAGGTGGTTGTAGAGACAGCAGGATCAAACACTAGGGGGTCGTAACCAGCTTGGTACAAGTAAAGGACTCCATTCAGAGGAGCCATTTGCCAGTTGTTAGAAGTGATTGTAGGGGCTGTACCACCGCCACCATATGTCAAGGTAGTCAAGGTGCTACCTGAGAGTCTGAACAGCTTGTTGTTACCTGCACAGATAGTGTAAGCGTTGCCTGAGTTGTCGATAACCTCACCGATGGCTTGGATAGGGTTGCTACCTAAGTCAGTGCTAGTGGTGTTCTTAGCCAACCAACCTTTACGAGCACCGATACGACCAAACTTATCAATCACACAGTTATTAGCAATCGTGGCAAACCCTGACTCAAGAGTTACAGAACTGTCTTGAGTATTGATCCCCTTAAAGCCGGGGGCTGCAATGGATGATCCTACGAGTTGTTCAGCCATAGTTAGGGTGCAGTCCAGTTCATCTCTTCAGAGTAACGGTTACGCTCAATAGCAACTTCGTTAGCCAAAGCGTTCTTGTACAAGGCATAAGCCTCTGAGGAAAGGTTACCACCATCTTCACCACGTTCAGCGATAGCCTTAGCGTAAGCCAACATAGCTACCAAGTGAGCAGGAACCAAGATACGGGTTGTGTTGGTAGACAGTTCAGCTTGTGGGACAACCAAGTTAAAGCGGATTGTGAACACACCTGAAGGACGCTGATACAAGTCAACCTGAGTGTCTCCGTTAGTGTCCACACCGTTGAAGTTGTAGTACATAGGAGAACCACGATCAGTATCTGCTGTGAACAGGAACTGTTGTGTCATCCAGTTTGTAGGTGCGTTCTGAAGCACAGTGTTGCTTGTGTCGTTAACAACGTCAATCACACGGAAGCGAGTACCCGCACCTGTCAAAGTGTAGTTGTATGTGCCAGCAACTGTGTTCACTGTGACAGTAGAAGACAGAGAGTTCCACTCAGTAGCATCCTCAACCTCACGCTTGGCATCGTTAACCAAGACACCAATCATAGAGGAGTAAGGGGTGTCGTCTACGCTCTGCACTGTAGGCTCACGCAGCCTACGGAGCACATTATTAACTGTATCTAAATACGTAGCCATATATTATAGGCCCTCTTTCTTTTCAACTTCAAAGGTGCAGATATAAGACATAGTGCTACCAGCTTCTGAAGTCATGGTAATGTAGTCTCCTGCCTCCAAGACCATGTAAGCTCCACCGTCAAGCTTAAAGTAGTTCTTAGAGGTAAGACCGTAATCGCTCAAGATAAAGATATTAG
>Ga0208546_1000347_pt1 | contig 17976 bp, 20 predicted proteins | sample DEB19_08_DNA_4_FD_184528 | JGI IMG/M metagenome (GOLD analysis project Ga0208546, IMG submission 184528) | Aqueous microbial communities from the Delaware River and Bay under freshwater to marine salinity gradient to study organic matter... | ecosystem: Environmental > Aquatic > Marine > Coastal...
CCGCCGCGGACTTCGTGTGTTCCGAGTTCGCCTTTGGCTATCGTGATCCAGTTCGGTTCTTGTTGCATAGTCACTCCTTGTGAGCGACTAGTCTACCTTGCCTGAGAGTGCTTCGGTCAACTGGACGGCTTTGTTCTTGTAGTCCTCGATCACGTCGCGCACCCAGTTCTGTACAGACTTGAACTCAGAGCGGTGAAAGCCGACCGCTCGATCGCAGTCGCCGCGGGCGACGAGACGAGCTTCGCTTTCTTTCACGACAGTGATCTTCTCAGGGTCAACGATGCGATACTTGACGCATACTTGATTCGTGACATCGGCCACATAGAGGTAGTGGGCCGGGAACGGCTTCATGCCGCTTGCGCAGGAAGCGAACGCGCACAGGCTAACTATTAAGCCAATCTTCTTCGTTCTTCCGAGATTCATCATCGCGTGGCTTCCCTTGTTGAACGTCGTCTTCGACTTTCTTCTGCTTCTCTTCCTGATCCTTTGCACGCTTTCTGCGCGCCCACCACGTCAACACGCTCGTGACGACATACTCGTACACGCGCAAGAAGATCTTCTGGAACAGCCAGAAAGCTGCGGTGCCGAGAACGACACCGAGCTTCTTAGCGAACCATGCTGCGATGGGCGCGAGAAAGTTCATGCTACGGCTGATCCTGCTTGCCGTTGATCGCGTCGATCTGCGGCAAGACGTACGCGTCGGCTTGCTTCAGAAACGGGATCGCAAGATCGTCGAACGGGTTCGCGCTCGCGTGAGCAGATTCGGTCACCCACTCCTTGAGCACGCCATACACTTCGCCGGCCAACTTCTCAGCGCCTTCAAGACCGATGCCTTTCAGCTTCAGGCCCAGTGCGGCGAGATCGTACGGCTTCTTCTGTTCGTCACCCATGATTCACTCCTTCGTGAGGGGTTGGAAGTTCAGAGTTGTCACGATAGATCCAGTTTACGCAGTCGTTGCGCATCTGCAAGTCTATATCTCGCAGGTAGCGGCAGCAGTCCCTGGACTCAGCGAACATCTTGATGCGATCGTCTGGATCTTTGGCCCGTAGAGCGATCTCTCGAAAGCAGTGCGACAGAGCCATCAAGAACGGGGCATTGTTCGGCCGCTTCTCAAGTCCCTGCTGTAGCACATCAGCCGCTTCCTTGTACTTGTCGTAGCGCATGAGCACGTCGGCCCAAAGTCTGATGATGTCGAGCGAGAACGGGCATGCAGCGAGTGCAGGGTCCAGGACCGTCTCTTTCATGTGCTCGAACGGCATCTGTCCGTCGTTCTGCTTGTGAGCGCTGGCTCGACGCATCTCGTACAGATTGAGCCAGGCAGTCGGGAAGTTCGGGAACGTCTTGATCGCGCCCTCGAAGTCGCCCGCGCCGAATCTCATGAAAGCTTCTTTGATCGACTTCATGCGATTGACGATGCTCTGGATGAACTCAATCGTGAACTCGCGCGTCTTCTTCATCATCTCGTCGTTGCGCTTGCAGAGATACGTCGTGTCGTACATCCACTCGTCAACCTTGATGATCTCAAGTCCGGCTTTCGCAAGCACAGCCTCGAAGTGCTCGCGCGTCCACACGTTGATGTGATTCGAATCGTAGTAGTACTCGAGATCGAAGCCGTCAGCGCCGAAGTTCGACATGCGCTGGAACCAGAGCGGAACCGAGATGTAGAGCACGCCGTCGTCTTTGAGCGCCAGAGCGTACTCGCGCAGACGCAAGTCAACGTCCAGCTGATGCTCGGCCACCTTGAACGACGAGATCAAGTCGTACTTCTTCGACTGATCGAACTCGAGATCGAGCTTGATTCCGTATTCCCAGTACGCGTTGCGGCGATAGGCGAGCGCGTACTCGGTGCCGTTCAGATCAGCTTCAGGGAAGTGCCCGCGGATCCAGTTCAAGAACAGTCCGTACGCAGCGCCGACGTCAGCGACGACGGGCTTCGTGAGCCCGCGCTCTTGCCAGCCTTTGAGCGTGTCAGTCAAGAAAGCGCTGTGAATGTGCAGCTTCTTCTGGCCTGTGAACGCGTTGTTCACGTTCGGGCACGCGCGATAGTCTTTCTCGTAGTAGCGACGAATCTCTTCTTCGGTCTTGTACTTCGCCGGATACGACACGAAGCCGCAACCTTCGCAGATGTGCATTCCCTTCGGCGCGAGTCGATACTGATCGACGTTCTTCCACTTGTCTGTGCTGTCGCACACTGGACATCTCATACTCTGTTCCCCCATCGAGTTGATAGTTGCGACAGCTCTTCGGGAAGTGCAGCGTGAATCGCATCACGATACTGAACGCCGCCGAAGAAGATGTCGCGTGTTGTTGTAAAATGTTTCTCAATCACATTCGCGCCGTGGATCTCGATCGCTTGAATGCACGCGTCGATCCCGACTGTGTGGTCAGAGTAGCCCGCCTGACGACCGTAGTACTCTGACAGCAGATCGATGTTCTTCAAGCCCGGGAATGTCGTCAGATACTCGCTCACATGCAGGATCCGAGCACGCTTCAGATCGGGCTTCTTCGATCCCTCTTTCACCGAGACGAGCACGTTGTCGGCGTCTTTCTTCTCGACGAAGTTGAAGCCGACAGCCGATTGAGCTCCAGCGATCTTGTGGTAGCGCTGATGAATCATCAAGGGCTCAAGTGCACGCGAGAAGATCGAGTAGAAGAGATCCGTTCCGATCTCTTGCGCGTAGCGAATCAGCTCGACGTATTGATGAAAGCTGAACTCGCACTGGCGGTAGAACTCTTTGGGCATGGATCCGCTCGTGATGTCGCGCGCAAGAAACGCTTGCGACTTCACGACGTCAGCACCGCTTTCATGCGCGGCTCTGATCAGCTCCTTTGCTTTGTTCATGTCGCCTAAGTGATTGTTGCCTATCTCTGCTATGAGCATCGTATCTCTCCCTCACGTATTCGAGTAGCAGCCGCGTCTGAGCGACGAAGCTGAGTGTGACAACTGCAAGCGGAATCAGCAGTGCGACTGCGTGATCGTCGCCCTGTACGGTGAAAGAAAGAAACGCGCCCCACGTCAACCCGCAGAGCACGAGCGTGCTCAGATACAAGACAAGTCCGAAAGCGCTGTACAGCAGACTCTTCATCAGTAGCTCTTCTTTCTGAGAAAGCGCTCAAGCTCTGCGTCCCGTGCACGCTTCTCTCGGAGCGTCTTCTCGGTTGCAAAGGGATTGTTCACCGAATCGTTCGCCATACGCATACGCTTCTTCACGATCCGTCTGCAAGTCTTGTCTATTGATCCGATCCAGCGACAGAACATCTCAGCGAGATCTTCTGTCACCAGACCCTTGCGCTGCGCTGAAGCCATGCCGACTTGCAGTCCGTAGCGAAGATTCACGAGTCCGTTGAGATCACTGCGTTCGTACGCAAGCGTGAGCATGCGGTTCCACGCAGCAGTGTCTTCAAGGTTCTTGATCTTGCCAGCGTACAGCTTCAGAACATCGACTTCAGACGTAGCTTTCACTTCTTCTTGCCTTTCTTCAGGCGACGACGATGCAGAATAGCCACAGCGTTGCCGCGTGCAGACTTGCGACGCAAGCGACGCAGTCCGTTCTCGCGCAGCTCGGCCAAGATCTTCTTGCCGTCGTGCTTTGCGATCAGCTCGGACAGAATGCCGAGAACTTCCCTGACGTCGCAGATCTTTGCTTGCGACTTCTTGCCTTCAGCTTTCGTGATCGCTGAAGCGAGTTTACACAGTCTCACATCACCCTCCTTGGGTTGTTTCAGCGCCAGTATGGCGTTGATCTATCTCGGCTTTGATGCGAGCACGCTCTTCAAGATTCGTCTTCGACATCGAATCTTCGTGCTGTCGATACATGAAGATCGGGCGGTTGAGATACCCGATCTTGAGAGCCGTCTGCGCTCGCTTGAAGAAGTCGTAGCCTTCGTATCCACGAAGACCCTCAGTGAACTTGATGTGATTGATGGCACGCGTTCTGAAGAGAGCGCCGCCGATGTGATGAGCGTCTTTGCCCATCTGAACGTAGTCGTGCTTGCCGAAGTAGTTCGACGGGTAGATCACGTCTGCTTTCTGATGAATGATCGCGTGCACGAGATCGTTGAGAGCTTCCGGCGTCGTGAAGTAGTCGTCTGCATCAAGACGAACGACGTAGCGGCCGCGGGCATTCTCAAGAGCCACGTTCGACGAGCTGGCAAGACCCAGGTTCTTCGCGTTGCGGATGTACTTCGTGTTCGGGAACTTCGACGAGAACTTCGACATCAGAAGAGCCGTCTTGTCAGTCGAGCAGTCGTCGATCAGAAGATACTCGTGATCGTTGAAGCGCTTCTGCATCGCAACTGAGCCCATGCACTGATCAAGCCACTTCTCGGCGTTGTACGCGCAAGTGTAGACAGTCACGACTGGCATCTCATTGATCTCAGCGAGCCACGGGTTGTTGAGCAGAAGAGACTGCACTTCTTCGAGATCGCAGTCGTTGCCGAGAATGCCGAAGATGCGCTTCATCAGCTCAAGATCTTCCGGGAAGTCGATCAGAAGACGGTGGCCGATGAAGTCGGACTGAGCCGGCCGCATGTCCAGCTGGCGCTCTGTGACAGTGCGAATCGCGTAGCTCACATGCTCAACTTTCTTGTACTTGGCAGCAGCTTCTTCGAGAGCCGTGAACGCGATCACTTCGCAGCCAGTCCCAGCCATCAGACCGGATCCGTAGACATAGTGCAGGTTGAATCTGCGTGCTTCATCGATCATGCGGAACATCGAGTCAGTGTCCACGAAGATCTTGTCGTGTGTGACGCGAACGACGAGATCCACGTTGTACGCTTTCGCTGCGTGATACATGCGCGCAAGCGGGTCTTCGTCGTGCCCGATGTACATCTCAGCGCCGTCGAAGCCATCGATGAGCTGCGTGAAGTAGCTCGATTCAGCAGCGGGCACTGCGTAGATGATCTGCAGTCCGGTCTTTCTCAGTCTGTCGTGGAGATGATGCAAGATGCTCTTGCCGTTGATCTGAATAGCGCACTTGTTCGGAACACGTCGGCTCGCAAGTCTTGCGCAGACGATGATCGCTGTCTTCATACTGATCCCCTATCGTATAGCTACGATTCCCACTTGGGCTTGAAGCCCTTGTACGTTTCAAACGACGAACAACCCTTGCACGGATCCAGCTTGAACGCTTCGCCGCTTCTCAGATCGTCACGCAGCTTCTCAGCGTAGTGCCCACGAAAGATCTCGACCAGTGACTGCTTGTTGATGTCACCGATCATCAGCTCTTCTTTCACGTCTGGACAGCACGGGAACGCGCGGCCCGCGTGATTGAAGATGATACGCACATGAGCTTGCAGACAAGACTGACGCTCTGACGTGTCGCGCGAGCGAGCTTCGAGAGCTTCAACTTTGTCGTTCTCAACGCGGCCGGCGACCATATCTCTAATGCTGATCTCAGCTTCGGGCCAGCGCTTCTGACACAGTCCCGCGATGTCTTCGTCAGCATTGAGCTTCGTACGCACGGCCTGAATCACAAGACGCGTCTCTGACTTGATACGAGCCGGGTGATTGTAGAACATGTCGATGTTGCGCGACGTGAGAGCGTGATCGCCTTGCGCACGCTGCGTCTCGAAGACTTCCTTGCGGAAGCTGTCGTACGAGACTTTCACTTTCGTCAGAGCGGCGAGTCCGTGGAAGACGTCTTCTCGCTTTGCGGGATGGATCTTGAAGTTGCTATTCGCAAGTCTGTCGATGAACGTAGACCCTCTTGCAAGCGACTTTGCATGCTCGGTGATAGCCCGGTAGTGCGGGTTGAGTGTCGATTCGCCTTTCCAGTTGAACTTGAGCGAGTGAACGCCCGCTTCCGCGGCTTGCGTGACGATCTTGAACGCCGTTTCTTTCGCCATGAACGCCTGTCGGAACGGCAAGTTCTCTTTGTCACTGTGATAGCAGTACGCGCAAGCCATGTTGCAAGCGCTGGACAGCTCAAGTGACACGTCAACAGGAACAGAAAGAGGGAGATACTTCCCATAGCGATACTTCAGTCGATAGATGAAATGATTCACAGTCTTCAGCACACATCAAGCGTGGCAGAGCGTACTGAAGACTGTCAAGAATCTTAGCGTCGCTGATAGTGAATGATCACGATGCCGTTGCCGCCGGTGCCGCCGTTGCCGCCCGCATTGTTGTTGCCGCCACCGCCTCCACCGCCGCCACCGCCGCCGTACGTGCCGTTCGAGCCGTTCGCGCCAGCAGTTCCAGTGCCGCCTCCGCCCGAGTTGCCGCCCGCGCCGTAGCCGTTGCCGCCACCTCCGCCCGATCCGCCCGCGCCCGCGCCCGCAGCGAGTCCGAGTTGTGCGTAGGGTGTCGCATCAGCATCAGCGCCGTTCGCGCCCGCCGCCCCGCCGTTGCCGCCGCCCGTTCGTCCTTCAGATGCAGTCGCAGCGCCGCCCGATCCGCCTCCGCCGCCGCCGCCCGATCCGTTCGCGCCAGCTCCAGCTCGCCCGCCTTTGATCGTGATCAGTGTCGAGCCGCTGCGAGTGATCGTCGTGTTCGTTCCGTTCCCGCCCGAGTTCCCTTGAGCGCCGTTGCCGATTCCGCCAGTGCCGAGACTTCCGCCGACGCCGACAGTGATCGAGAGAACATCACCTGCAGTGACAGGGAACGGGACCCAGCTAAGAAACGAGCCGCCGCCACCGCCGCCACCGCCGCCATGCGAGCCAGTCGCTGTTCCGCCGCCGCCACCGCCGCCGCCTCCTCCGCCTCCGCAACCGAGCACCCATATCACTTCAACGCCAGTCGGCACTGTGAAAGTTCCGCTCGCTGTGTATGTCACGGCAGTCGTCTGGCGTGAAGTGGCCACGATGCTCTCGCCCGTGAAGCCGTTCGCGTTGAGCTGTGCGCAAGTAGTTCCGCCGATCTGAAATAAGTACGCGCCGGTCGTGACTGACGTATCTCCTTTGATGAGAAGACCCGCAGTCGTAGTAGACGTATGCAAGTCGATCTCTTGACAGAAAGCCGTCTTCCATCGGTGCTCAGACGTGCCGAGGTTGTGCGTTCTGTTCGACGAAGTCGCCGTGTCAGTGTTGATCGGCAGAAGAGTACCGCGGTAGTTCGAGAAGTTCGTGTTCACTTGGCTTGAGCGAGCTTTCGTGCCCGCAGCGAACGTGTTGTATTCTGTTATAGTATCCGGCATCGCACTTCCCCCTGTTTTAGAAGCCCGTCCATGTGATCACTGTGTTGTTCGCGCCCGTCGTCGTGGTCAAGTTTCTGTTCGCAGTTGAATCATCGAACCAGAAAGCGAATGCGAGAGTATCGCCAGCCGACAGATAGACTGTTCCAGACATGTTGCACAGAGCCGACGTAGCGCTGTACGGATCTCCGCCGCCGCGACACTCCGGTCCATGCTGAAAGACCGTTCCGCCGCGAGCCGCACGAATAACGGTGATCGAGTTGCCTGTAAGGCCGCCGACTTCAGCGCCAGTTGCGAACGAGTAGTTCCCGTCCCAAGGTGCTGTGAAAGTGCCCCCCGAGTACGCATTGTACGGATCCGTGTCGAGATCTTCCCACGAAAGCGTCGTCCAGCTATTCCGAGTCATCACGTTGCCGGCGTCAGACGTGTAGCGCACGCGCGGGCGAATCGGCTCAAACGGTGTGAGATCGATCTGACTCACGTTCGAAGCCCAAGTTCCCGCAGTCGTCTGCGAATCTGTCAGCATGGCGAGCACACGACAACCGACGCTTGTGCGAGCCGTAGTCGAGTAGAGCGTAGTTCCCGAGTCAGCAGCGCCAGCGCCGCCTTCTGCTGTAGATGTGCATCTGTCGTTCGGTCTGAAGTAGCGTGACGAGACGGCCAGCTCCACAGTGCCAGCGTTGTCGAGCGCATAGACGTACGTGTACGAAGTGCGGGCGCTGGCATGTCCGAGAGTGGATCCGGACGAGACTACGACAGACGTCGCAGCCGACACTGAGCGCTGCACGTACGTTCCCGTGCCCGCAGTCGAGCTTCTGAAGCCGATCTTGCAGATCGAGGATCCAGACGGATCAGACCCGCTCTTGTCTTTGAGTGCGATCGTCAGAGCGTTGCCTGAGACGCTCGTTGCGATCGAGCAGTTCGAGATCTCGTACGACTGATCGGGCGTGGTCGCAGCTGCCACATCAATCTGCGTCTCTGTGCCGCTTGAGTTGAGCTTGTAGAGATTCCCGTCACTCTTGAAGTAGAGCTTGTAGAAGTTCGCAGACGGGTTCGACGGCGTCGAAGCCTGGTCGTCGAAGTTGACGACGTCGCTCGTCGGCGTATTGATCGTCGGGCTTGTCAGCGTCTTGCCTGTGAGCGTCTGCGTCGCAGTATTCAGCGTGAACTCGTCGAATGTTCCGGCCGGCAAGCAAGACTTCAGCTTGCTATCGGCAGAACTCTTTCGAATTTGTCCGGGCCAGCATGCAGATGGAATCGTCGTCTCACGAATCGATACCATGTCGCCTTTGATCACCGCTTGCGAGTGCGCAAAGATCGGCAACAACATCGGCAAGATTAGAATCAAACGTTTGATCTTATTAAGGTAGTTCTGCGCGTCGTACATATACTGTCAATCCTCCTGCTGCGAGTGCACTCAAGTTGCCGCCGGTGAGCGACGCCGTGAGATACACCGTTGTGTTCGTGAACAAAGGCGAAAGGTTCGAAGAGGCGAGATTCGCCGCCGCCGCGACTGCTTGCGTGACGACTTGAAAGTCGTCCGTGAAGTAGCCGTCGTTGCTTGAAAGCCCGCAGCGCACGACTCCTGACGAGATCGCGCCGCCCGAGAAAGCCGTCGAGTGCTTCACGATGAAGCCGTCGAGAACCTCTGTCGAAGAAAGCGAGAAGAGCGCAAGCTGTCCGGTCACCGTCGCGCCGATAGCTGCGAGCTGTGCCGCCGTCACCGAGTACGCTTGCCAGAGTGCCGCCCGATTCTTGATCGTCGTGAAGTTCTCGTTGACTTTCGAACTCTCGATCAGCGTTCGCGCTACGAATGTGTTGTATCCGCTCAATGTGTTCGACATCTATGTCTCCCTCGCTACGATTTTATTCTCCAGCTTGTCGAGATCCAGTTCAACGCTGATGATGTTCATCTCTTCACTGCTCAAGAAGAACGAGTCGCCGCGCGAGCTGTCCCAGATCAGATCGTCGGCAAGAGCCGCCGCCGTCGTATCGCCCCAGTTGTTCAGATCCCAAAGCGACTCTTCGTTGTCAGTAGACGGATCGTAGCTCACGCGGATTCGGTCGAGCACGTTCAGTCCCGGGATGAAGCACGTCGTGAACGCCAGCTCTCGCTTGACTGCAGAGACGTTGTCGAATGTGCTTTGAGCGATCGCCGCGGCTTGCGTCGCGCCCGCGATCCAGAAGTTCGTGATCTGAAGCGTTCTCTGTCCGTAGATCCACGGCAAGTTGTTGCCGGCCACCGTCAAGCTTGAACTGACGATCTCGTAGCTCGAAGTCGTGTTGTCTTCTCGATACTGCACGCTCACGCGCGAGTAGAACTTCGAGTACACACGCCCGAACTTCTCGATCTTCTTGATCGTGTGTCCCCACTCTCGGTTCGGGACCTCGCCCAGCCCGAAGAACTCGTACGCCGCCGTCGTCGTCTGCGCATCGCGCGACGTGAAGTTGAAGCCGCCGTCGTTCGAGATGTATGCGACGAAGCCCTCTGCTTCAGCGAGCTTCTCTACGACTTCCCACACGTTCGTGTTGATCAGCTCTTTCGAAGTCGATGTGTTGAGCTGCGAGTAGACTTGCGTAGTCGTCTCGATGTTCCAGTTCGTCGTCGTGTTGTCGAAGAACGGGCGAAAGACGTAGTTCCCAGCGCCGTCAGTCTGATCGCGCAGCAGCTCGCAGAACTGCGAAGCCGTGAAGCCCGTCGATGTGAAGCCCGTCAGATACTGCGCAGGGAAGTTGCGGAACACGTCGAGCAGCGGCATCACGTTGATGTTCACTTCGTACTGTGAAGTCAGGTTCACGTCGCCGCTGATCAGTCCGACAAACTGAATCGGACGCTCGTCCCACACATCAGACTCGTCCCAGTAGGACACGTCCCACTGAGCGCCAGGCGACTGCGAGCGCTGATAGATGCCGTCAGCACCGAGAGTCACATGCTCGTAGCCCGCTTCGATCTTGACGAGAGTGCGCTGCTGAGTCGCGTAGCCGTACCACATCGAGCGCGAATCTGTTTCGTCGAGATAGGATCCGTCTTCGTTGTTCACTGTGATGTTCGTCGAGCGGAACACGACCTTGTTGTATCGATCAGCGTCCACAGACTGCGTGATCTTGCCGAAGCGCTTCACGTCTTTGGTGATCTCAAGCCAGTCACTCTCGAACGCGCCCGTGCTCAGCATGCGCTTGATGTACGCACGCCGAAAGACCCGGCTCTTGTTGCGAACTACGTTCTGCTTGACTGCTTCAGTGATCATGTCGGCGTCTCTCTCAGTCTGATCATTCCATCGAAGCCCGCGCCCGGGTTGTTGTCGCTGTACTTGTGGAAGTCGAAGTCGCCTTCCCACACGCACGGGAACATGATCTCGTCCCATGCTGTAGTAGTCGGGAATGCGACGAACGCGAACTCATCGTCAGTCGTGTACACGTCGTACAGGGAATCGCGGAACGTGCGCGAGACGTACTTGAACTTGATGTCAACGACGTGCTTGCGATCCTTCACGTTGATCTTCGTTCCGCCATCCGACATCTTGTGCACGATCTCTTCAGAGTCGATCTTCGGCGTGAACTGAGAAGCTGCAGGGATGCGCTCGAAGTCGAGAAGCTGTGAGCCGATGTACAGATACCCGATCGCCTTCTCAGCGTTCGCCACTTGCGTCTTCTTCATGTCGATCGTGATCGACGTCACGTTCGTCACTGGCGTGCACGTCAAGAACATCGCAGTCTCTGAGTTCGCGTTCCAGCTGGACGTCGTCGTAGCCCCCGTGCTCGTCAGCGCGAACGTGTTCGCCGTGACGCCGTTATAGAAGATCGAGAACTCTTTGAGATTCAGTCCAGCCAGAGCGAGCCGCGAGACAGACTGAGTCGTGTCGAACGTGATCGTGATCGACGCCGTGAGCGAGTCGCTATTGTACCCGCTTGAGAAGTACTGCTTTGTCGCGTCTCTCGACATGATCCTGTCAGCGAGAAGCGAGTTCGATCCGACTGCGATCTGTGTTGATGTCTGCAAGAACGACTTGTTCAAGAACTCCATCAGAATGTCCCCTCATCGAATGCGACGCTCTCGTTGCGTTGTCTAAGCTTCAGAAGCTCTCTATCGATAGCCACCGCGAACTGGCGAGCTTGATCTTCGTTCCCGAGAATCGGCCCATTGACAACGAGCGTGACTTTGCCGCCGCCCAGTCCCTGATCTGGATCGAAGTCGTCAGGAAGCGGAATCACAGCTTCGTCTCGCCCGCCTTCACCGATCGTTGCTTGAATGCCGCCCGGGCGCGCGCTCACGATACCCCCGTCAGCGAGCTGAACGCCAGCGATACGTGCGGCTTGAGCTGCCATCGCAGCGCCGACAAGTCCAGCTGCTGCGAAGTTGAACGGCGGCGGGAATGCCGAGAGAGCCTTTGCGATCGCAACCGGCGTCTCGATGGCGATCTGCGTGATCGCAGCAGCCTTCCCGATCGCGGCGAGAGTCGAGTTGTTCGACTGCTGCAGAGTTGCGATCGTGTTCAGAGTCGCTTCCTGATCCTGCACGCGCTTCTTGTTCAGCTCTTCCTGATTCTTCTGCTTGATCGCGTTCGCTTGAGCTTCAGCGAGATCGCCACGTTGACGCACGAGATCTTGCTTCTTGTGGAAGTTCTCTTCGTTCTTGATCTTCTCATCCAAGAACTTCATCTGCTGAGCCAGCTTCTGCTGCTGGTCCATGCCTTCCATCTCGGCTTCAGCGATCATTCGGTCTTGCTTTGCGATGTCGAGTTCGAGCTGCTTCTCAGCTTCTTTCATCGACTGCTCTTCGCGCAGAGCGTTCTTGCGCTCGTTCGAAGCTTTGATCAGCTCTTCTTCCTTGCGCAGGTTGCCTTCTTTGCCTTCGAGATACGCAGCTTCAAGGCCCGCGATTCGGTCGTACGCTTTCTTGTTCGACTCCGTGATGTCGTCCATCGAGACGGTGACGATGCTCTTCGCAGAGTTCCACGCGTCCTTCCAGTTGCCTTGAACAAGGTTTGCGATCGTGCCCACAAGCCCGCCGAAGACGTTGCCGATCACTTTGCCGACGACTTCAAAGTCGCGCACGAAGAGTATCGCTTGAGCTGTGAGCTGATAGAGCCCGCGGATGATGTCGTCAAGAATCGGACTGCCACCGCTGAACGTCTGAAAGAGCTTCGTCACGGCTTGAGCGCCCAGTGTCACGAGCGGCGCGAGACGCTGTCCGACAGTCTCCATGAAGTCGCTCATCGCGTTCTTCATCACTTCGATTGAGCCCAACCCTTGAGCCATCGCAGACGCCTGGCCACCGAACTTAGAGTTCAGCGCGTCGATCACGTTCGCCATCTTCTGCGTCTTGTCTGAAGACTTCTCGACTTCAATCCCGTAGCGCTGCAAAGCATTCGCTTCGCCAGCGATAGACTTGCCGACGAGCTGCGCAGCACTGTTCAGATCCATGCCCTTGGCTGCTGCGAGATCGAGCGTCGCCTTGACCAGACCCTCAGTGACTTCGCGCTGTCCGACGAATGCTTGAAGTGTTGCTTGAGCTGCGGTGATCTGCTCGTCGCCGAACGTAGTGACTCTCTGCAGAGCAGAGGCCATGTCGTCGTACTTCTTCTTCAGCTCGGTCGTGTACACGCCCTGCTGGACCATCGCTTGAGAGAGTTGATTCGACGCGAGTTCTTGTTCGCGGAATGCTTTGATTGACGCGTACGCGAAGCCCGCGATCGCGGCACCCGCCGCGAAGACGAGTGTCTTGAGAGAACCTATCTTGTCTGTGACTTCATCGAGAGCGTCGGCACCGAGCTTCTTGATCCGGAGCAGTAGTGTTGCTTCTTCTTGTGCCATCTATCGCCCCCTGCTGCGCTTCATGTTCATCGCACGCTGTCTCTTCTTCTCGAGACGCTGCTCTTCATCGAGCCCTGCTTGTGCTACGAGAGTGTCGAACTGATAGCTCTCGATCGGCCGCTCTATGATCTCAGAGGGGAGTTTACCATAGCGCCGCGCGATGATGTCTATCTCTACGAGCTTCGGGCGAGCGAGGTACTGAACCTCTGGATTTTTTTTTTGCCGTACGTGAACTCGATGATGCTCATGTACAGCTCAACTGCGAGCGACCACTCAGTCAGCAGGTGATCAACGGGAATCACATCTTGAGTTGCGTCTTCAGGCTTGCGGCACAGCTTCGGCCACTGGACGCAAGTCAAGAACACGTCCTTGTAGTGCTCGCGCGTGGCTTTCATGAGATCTGCGTCGCTGTGCATCTGCTTTGCGGCTTCGCGCTTGCCCTTGTACTCGTCGTAGTGCTGAAGCATCACTTTGGATCCGGTCAAGTGTGCGACCGGATCGATCTTCTTGATAGTGAACTTCACGCCATGGACTCGCACTGTACGCGTCTTGTTCAGCGCATCTTTGAGAGAGCGACCGAATAGAAGACGCGTCAGAGTGCCCATCAATAGCTTGCCACCGCGTTTCGAACTACGGCGCGCATCGCGTAGCCCGTCGCCGAAGAGTTGTCTTTGAGAACGAGACAGGTGAGTTCGCTCGTCAGAACTTCGTCGGGCCCGCCGATCTCAGGATCGCCAGCTTCGACGATCTTGATCTTCGGCATCGTCAACTTCAGCGAGCGCCGCAGCTTCGAGCCGCTCAGAGTCGAGCCCTGGAACTCGAACTCAGCCGCGAACACCGAGTTCGCAAGCATCGCATCGTACGCGGTTGTCGTGTTGAATCGCATCGTGATGTTGAATGTGAAGCCGACCATTCCAGCCGGAAGAACGTCGAGCACAGAAGATCCGATTCGGCCAGAAGCACCGTCGCTCTTGAGCGAGTTGTTCAATCCGATCTCTACTGACTGCACGTTCCAGTACGAAGACGTAGTCAGAGATGCGAGAGATCCCTCGACACTCACGCGGCCGTTCACGAAGCTCAGCGGCTCAAAGGAGCTCGAAGTCAGAGCTGCAGAGACGTCGTTCGAGGTCTTTGTCGAGTCAACGAAGATGAGAGACGCGCTGCCTTTGAGCACTTCTTCCATCTCGGCTTGCAGCATGAACTCGTTAACGCGGCCGCCGCTGTATTCGAAGATCTTCCCGCCGAGAGAGTCACCCTTGCGGATGTTCATGCACACAGAGCTGATCGACTGATCGAAGAGTCCGATGTCGATCGTGTGATCGAAGCTCACAGCGCCGGCCGTGTCGCCAGTCGCTGTCGCGCTGGAGATCGTTCCGCCGAAAGCGTTCTGCAGCAGATACACGAGAGCGGTTGCTTCTACGCAGACCGGGAACTCGATGTCGCCTTCGACTTTCTTCATGCCCTGATGTGATTCGCTGTAGACGCGGGCGCGATCGATCTGCTCAATGGCAGCGTTCTCGCGCGAGGTCTTGATTGAACAAGAGAGAAACGGAAGAGCTGCGGTGCAAGTGTTGTAAGTCTTGAAGACGTTCTCGCGTCCGACTGCTGCGTAGCTCAGACCACCGATTAGTGCGCCGTCACCTACACCCATGTATCCTCCTTAAAGTGAACCTACGAAATTGTAGTAGTGTTCAGTCCCGATCTGAATGACTCTCTGCTCTATATCTTGGGCCCGTCGAATCAGTTTGTCACGTTTCTCAAGCTCCTCTCGTACGAAAGTCGCGTCGCCTCGCCTGAACTCGTACTGCATCTGCTTCGCAAGATCGCCGCTGTACGGGATTGATAGTACAGTTTCTTGACAACATTGAACGACGGGAAGCTTGAAGCCCTTGATGTACTGCTCGAGCCAGCGAGCACTGTAGAGAAGATTCGTGCTCGAGTATGCGTACGTCCCGCCTTTGGTGACGCAGTAGACGTGACGCATGTAGTTCGCCTTGCCGTTGCCGTCTTCGTCGAACGCATAGTACTTGCCGCCGTAGCGCCACGAATAGTCGAAGCCGATCAAGAGCAGCTTGTCGTACCCGAAGAAGTTCCGTCGGCCCGTATTGTCCGACTGAGTCAAGAACACGACCATCGCATTCGACACGTTCGTCGCTGCAGGTATCCTGTTCGGACATCCAGAGAGCTTCGAGAACTCAAGCTCTGAGTGAATCACGTCCGTGTTCGCAAAGAAGTAGCGCTTCTTCCAGTTGTTCTGCTCATCGGTCCACTTCGGATTGCACGTCACGGTGGCGAAGAGAATCGTGTCTTGAAGCTGATCCTTGTACGGCTCGCAGTACTTCTCGTAGCTCACGACAGCGTCAGCGACGAGACAGTACGTCGGCTTGATTCCGTGGCGAAGCAAGTGCCCGAGCGTCTTGTCACAGCACAAGATGTCAACGTGATGCTGATAGAGCTTGATCGTCTCGATGTGCTCTTCGAACGAGAAGCCGTTCGCTACGAGCAGACAAGCCTTGCCGACACCGATGTTCAGAAAGTCTGACAGCGGGCGAAACGGTGCGAACTTTGAGTGGGTCTTTGCGTGTTCTCGCCAGAGCGGGGCCCATTGATTGTATGCATTCTTCGACTGAGCCACAGTCGTATTCTTGTCGATCTTCAAAGTGATTACCTTCGTTCAGTAGTAGTACACGAACTCTACATCTATGAAGCCAACCTTGAAGTGGGTCTGTTCGTCAAGACTTGCCGAGTGATACGTGACTTCGCTCGGGAACTGCCACTTCGCGCCGCCCAGTTCAGCATACCCGCGCAGCACTTTCTCAAGATTCTCCATGAGGTATTCAAGATCGCGCGACGCCTTGTCGTCGTAGACGTTCGCTTGAAAGTTCTGATTCCAGACCAGTCCCGCGATCGTGATCACGACACGAGCTTCGCGCTTCACGGCGACTTGATTCATGCCGATCTGTCGAGGCCGCGGCGTCTTTGAAGCCGTGTAGATGCAGACTGCAGGCATCAGATTCGCCGTCGGCATGATGTCTTCAGGGTTCACAGTCAGCACTTTCTGCACACGCTTCGACATGTTCGCAGAAAGATCCGCGACAGGAGCTCCAACGGCGACGTTGTTCGTGTCGAGAGTGTCCTTGATCACGTCTTTCAGTGCGCCGATGTCGAGCGCACTATCGACGACGACAGGCTGCGGAATGCTCAAAGACCCAGTGAAAGTCGAGCCGTTGATGATGTAGCTGATGCCCGAGACGACGTTCGCAGCACCCGGGTTCGTCGATGTGGGCGGGTTGTATGAGCCCGTCTGAGTCACACCGTTCGCAAGATACGAAGTCGCAGAGAGCACGTTCGCAGCGCCCGGATCCGACCAGCGATCAGCGCCCGTGTACGTGCCCGTCAGAGACGTGCCGTTGATCGTGTACCCGATGCCAGTCTTCACGTTCGCTATGCCCGGGTCCGAGCTGCTGATGCCGTCGAATGCAGTGACATCGACGAACGCTGTGCGTGCGGATCCGTTCAAAGAGCCACCTGCACCCGACGTCAGAGTGATGTTCGTCGGATCGATCACGCTGTCCCACACGACGAACTCGTTCACATACATGCGAGCGTTGTTCGCGCCAGAGACGCCGCCGAGAGCGAGAGATGTGCAAGAGCGCCAGTCGAATGTCGCATTGAGTGCAGCGCTGGCTGTACCAGAGCCGAGAAGAACGCCGTCGATGTAGAGCTTCGCAGCGTTCGCAGTCGTAGTGCCGTCCCATGTGAAGACGACGTCAACCCAGTTCGCAGTCCCGACGTTCTGAGTGCCGAAGTTGATCGCATTCAGCGTCGTCTGTCCGTACTCGTTCGTGCCGTTCGCTATCCATTGATTCGAAGCGTTGACGTGAATCGTGATCCGGTTCGTGCCCCAGTTCATGATGTTGCCGTCGCGCGACCAGATGCCGAGCGCAGCGCCGTTCGCACCGAGCTTCAGTCGCACGAGAACAGAGATCGCACGAGACGTACTGACGTCTTTGATCTTCATCGCGTTCCAGACGATCGCGCGAGCGATCGCTGAGCCGCGGTCCATATTGATTCGGTTGCCGCCGATAGCAGTTGCGTCAGCTTCGTAGAGAGGTGGGTTCACAGCAGAGTTCTGCTGAACAAAGCCGGGGGTCTTGCCGCCGTACGAGAATCTCGCGTCGAATGTGGCACTATCTGATCTGACTGCGTGAATGATTCCCATCAGGCCCCCTTCTCACTTCCGCTCAGCATCCACTTCGCTGTCAATGCTGAGATGCGCTGAATCGCTTTCTTCGAGAGCCACATGAACTCTCTCTTCGGCATCACGGGCCCGCCTTCGTTGTGCGCGTACGCGTACGGGAAGCCTTTCGCCGTCTTTGCATTGTTGTACCACTCAATGCCCTTGGAACGCATCCGCCAGCTCGTCGGCTTGAACGACTGACGAAGATGTCCGTTGTCTTGCAGGATCTTGTTGCCGCCTTTGCCGACTCGCGCCATGCGCTGTGCGTACACTTTCGACCAGCCTTGCCACTTGCGCTGCGGGCCCTGCTCTTTGTCGAAGTGCTCCATGATGTCTTGAAACACGAAAGCACCGAGTGCATTCACATACGCCCGGTGCCCTGTCTCGATGTCTTTGATGTTCTGTCGGATCGACTCGAAGAAGCGTTCAGCTCGGACAGAATCGAATCTGATCTCTGCGTCGCTCATCCGGCATACCAGCACGCCGGCCTGAGCCAGCGCTTGATGCCCGCAAGATACGTGTCGAGACGACACTGAGCCCGCGGGTGACCCTCGTACGTGCGCGAAACGCGGCTCGGATCCGGCGTTGAGAAGTTCGGTGCACGCTCGCCGTTCAGGTCAGCGAGCACGTTGCCGAGCGACTGAGCGCCCGAGCGAGCGAGAGACGGCGCGACTGCACGCATGCAGCTCTCGGCCCAGTAGTCTGCTTGACCCTCAACTGACGCCCAGTCCGTGTTGCGGTTGTATCGCGGCAAGCCGCCGAGATGATGGCCGACTTCGTGACACAGC
>Ga0208546_1000349_pt1 | contig 17905 bp, 22 predicted proteins | sample DEB19_08_DNA_4_FD_184528 | JGI IMG/M metagenome (GOLD analysis project Ga0208546, IMG submission 184528) | Aqueous microbial communities from the Delaware River and Bay under freshwater to marine salinity gradient to study organic matter... | ecosystem: Environmental > Aquatic > Marine > Coastal...
TCATGTTCATTACACCCTTTACAAATTAGCCTTTTCTCTTTTGGCTTTTCGGGAGCAACCTCGCGGATTGCTGTCTTCTCTGTTTCAAACTCCTTAATAATGGAATATGAAGGAGCAGTGGCAGATGATGGCAGTGTTGCCGTTGTGGTTGTAACCGTTGCCAGAAGAGGCAAGAGGGCTACAGTAAAGTAGTTACGCATTAAAATTAATAGAACTCTACATCCGTATAGGGAAAGCGCACTTCCCTCTTCTCAGAGGGCAGACCCCACGGCTCTAAATCAATCCTCAAATTCTCATAATAAAAAACCCTGCTCATAACAGGGATTTTAGCATTATAAGTTTTTATTTATTCTTTGTCAATCTTCTGGTTCTAGAGAAACGATTTCTAATTCATCACCTTCAGGTTCAATCCATTCATAAAACTCAGCAAGAATTGCACGAGCATCTTCTTTACTGATACTCATATCTGCAGCGCGATCAAGAGACCAACTCCTCACATGTGCAACAATATCTTCAGTCGTTGTTTCCATAATAATCTTTTCGGAAGTACCTGTTGAGGATATTGCTATTGTAGAAGGCTGGTCCTCCACTGTCAAGGGATTCTGTGAGAACATTATTGAGGAAGAGTCGTCTGGTCTCCTCAAAGTTTGTTTTGCCCTTTGTTTTATGTAATGATAAGATAGTTCTACTAAAATTTTCTCTGCCCAATTTGTCAATGTCTTCTTTAAGTTCCGGACAAGACCCATAATACTCCTTCCAGTTGGACTCTGATTTTACCTTTCTTTTTTTACCTTTTGGTGTTCTAAATTGCCAAAAGTATTTTCTTCCAATATATTTTTTACCATTTAGTTTATTTTCAATTAAATAAACAAATCCATAATGGTCTCCAATATCAGGACTTATAAAAGGATTCTCATTATAGATCCAAGGATTTTCGTAGTCAATATCTATACTCATCAATAATGTCAAGAACTTCATTCAGATATTTATGGGCAAGTCCCTTTATGTCCATATCATGTCTAATATGTTCTTTATGAAGTTTATCTTTTAATTTCAAAACGCGAACTTTAAATTCTTCTCTAAGAAGCTGATTTTTAGACATAAAAAAAGGAGGGTTGACCTCCTCTATCTATGCAACATCGTTAGTATTTTTACCTAACCATTCCTTACAGTAATCATAATCTCCAAACATAAATTCATCACATTCTGCTGCCTTTCTATAGGCATTCATAATCTCTTCTTCACACCATTCATCATAATTTGAATCCTGCGAAAGTATTTTTGGTAACATCTTGTTTAATGCCCCCTACAACATAAGATTCTACCTCAGTTTCCTGGGGAGCAACCTGAAGACCTTTGGAAGAAATCCAGTGCTGTGTCCAAGGAAGTGGATTATTGTTTGCTGAAATATCGTATTGTGGTTTAAGTCCTATTGCTTTCAGTCTACGATTAGCAATCCATTCAACATATTGCTGAAGAAGTTTATCATTTAATCCAATCATGCTGCCATCTTTGAACAGATAATCTGCCCATTTCTTTTCTTCGTTTACAGCACGATCAAACATTTTATAAACCCATTCTTCCTCTTCTTTAGCAATCTGTTTCATTTCGGGATCATCACCTTCCCTCCACTTATTCAGAATATTCTGAGTAAGTGCTAGGTGTTGGTTTTCGTCTCTTGCGATAAGAGAAATGATTTTAGCGGATCCTTCCATAAGCTTAAGTTCACCAAAGGCGAAACTACAAGCAAAACTAACGTAGAAGCGAATACCTTCAAGAATATTAACGTTTGCGACTGCTCTGTACAGTTTGCGTTTGACATCGTTGAGTGATTCCTTTGCGTATGAGACTCCTTCAAGTCTATGCATCCAAGTATCGGACACACCATATTGTTGCGCTGATTGAATGAAATCATCATAAGATTCTGTAACGCTCTTAGCACGTTCCAGAATACGTTCATCACCAATAATTGTATCAAACACCTCAGAAGGGTCTGAATAAATGTTCTTAATGATATAAGTGTATGAACGTGAGTGAATCATTTCCATGAATCCCCAGACTTCCATACAAGCCTCCAATTCAGGAAGAGAACAGTATGGAATAAATGCCATACCAGGTCCACGACCCTGAACAGAATCAAGCATAATCTGATACTTCAAATTAGAAGTATAGATATGCTTCTGTTCAGGACGAAGAGTTTGATAATCTCCACGATCCTTCTGGAGAGACACCTCTTCGGGTCTCCAGAAGTATCCAAGTTGCTGAGTAGTCAGTTTATCAAAAATAGGATATTTGTATGAATCATACCTTTGAATTCCAAGAGGTTTACCAAAAAACATAGGTTGCTTTTTGCTATCTACTTTTTCAGTATTAAATACTGTCATTCCTTTAATATTTGTTTGTTGGTCTTCCATAGAAGAAACTTTAAAATCAAACTGCGCAGGATTCACACTCTCCCTCCTCTACTGAACTTAACTCACACATTCTATTTAACTCTCCAAAATATTTGGTTTTTATCATACTCCAAGTTTATGGTTTTGTCCACCCATAACAAGATTTTCTTACACCACGCAAAACTGCATCAAGACCACATTTAATATTATGTTCTTTTGAAAATTGTTTTATACTATCAAAGGTATAAATTTTTCCATCTGGACTTTTAATCGTGTAAATTTTTTTCTCTAGAATTGTTTCTGGTAAAGTCCATCCCTTATGTTGAATATATTTTCCACGCAAAACATTACCAACTCCTCCTGAATTTAAATCATTTTTATCACAAAATTCTTTAAAGTTTTCAAAGATAATTATTTCTCCATTTGGATTTTTCAATTTGTATATTTTTTTATCTTTTCTCTCTAGTGCTTTTTTTCTAATTTTTTCTCTTGTTTCTGGTGAATGGGTTTTACCATACATAGGATTGTTTTCACCAGAATTTTGTTCACTTAAAATTTGACTACGAACTTTTAAGTATTCTTGTGAGAATATTCCAATACCTTCTTTTTTACATTTTTTTCCCCAATCACTCCTTTCCTCATAAGATAATCCACAAATCCCAGTTTTATTATCTCTGTTTTTAGCACCACCTATTTTTCCAGCAGCACTTCTTTCATCAGCAGTCATAGCAAATATTCCAAGACCAAGTTCTTTTGCTTTTTGTCCTGCTTTTTTACCATTTTCTTTTTTTTGTTCTGGGGTTTGTGAAAATATCCCAAGTCCATTTTCTTTTACATAATTTCCATTTTTTACTCGTTGTTCTTTTGTGAGAGAACAAACTCCTCTTTTTAATTGTGCATTCTTGTTTCCAATTACTTTTCCATTCCTTCTTCTTGCTTCTCTAACACCTTCACTAACAATATATCCACTTACACCATCACCACCATTAGTAAGATTGCGAAGAATACCCGTCCCCAAATCTTTTCTACCAAACATTAGGATATAAAGTTTTTCTAATTCAAATGCTTCTTGTTCTGTTAGATTTTTTTTAATTATTTTAATTCTGTTTTTATCTCTTGGAGGACTAACACTTTCCTTTTTCCCCTTTACAAAGCATCTATTATCTCTACCTTTTCCAATATAATATGGACTCTTATCTTCACGAAGATAAGAATAAACATAAAAATTATTCATAACTCCACTTGTATCCTTTGCAGTGTTTAAATTTTCCTTCACAAGTATATTTGATATTAGAAGGAGTTGTTCCTACAAATTTAGCAGCATCACTAATAGATTGAAACTCTCTTAAAAAGTTTCCTTCAATATCATACTGAAATACTTTGGTTCTTTTTATATTTGGATTATTTCTAAGAGTTTGAGAAGTTTTAGATTTACTTTCTTCTTTATGTGATTTTCCAGCAAATCCACAAGGAGATGGTTGCCCTTTTCTCATTCTACTTAGTTTGTCTTTAGTTTTTTGTGTATGATGCTGCCCATAAAAAGGATTTTTTTCTCCAGTATATTTTCCCTTTCTTTTTTCAGAAAGAAAGTTTTTAGTTTCTTCAGTATGCCTAAATCCAAGAATTCCATTATCTCCACCAATAGTTTGGTTGTAATCTGGTTTTAATTTAGAAATCCAAAATACTTCTCTATCTGGTAAATTTTTTTCACATACCTCAACTTCTTCAATGACAAAATTTTCTTTACCATATTTTCTTATTGCTTTATGGAAATAAGAATTTGAGTTTCTAATTAATGCATCATAACAATGATTATTAAATCTGTATTTCAATTTCTTTCTGGTCATACCAACATAAAACTTACCATTAACTTGATTAGTTATTTTGTAAATGCGACCTTCCATAAGATAAAATAAAGACCTATTACTATTTATAATAACAGGTCTTTACACTTTCGTCAAATTTTACAACTTTCGCAATCTTCCTCTTCAGCACCAGAGAGTTCTTGAAGGAGTGATTGTAGATTTGGTTTTTCCTCAACTACTTCATCAGTTTTAATATCATAAGTATTTTGATAATATGCCGTTTTCCAACCATAACGATAACAGTTCAAAAAGTCATTTGCCATTACTGACACAGGAACTTCATTATTTTCATAATTTTCTGGGTTATATGACCAGTTCCCAGAAATTGCTTGATCAAAGAACTTTTGCATAACAGAGACAATATTAATATAACCAGTGTTGCTAGGCATATCCCAAAGAAGCGTATAAGCATTCTTAAGAGTATGATACTGTGGAACGATCTGCTTAAGTGGTCCTTTTTTGGATTTCTTAATGGACAAGAATCCACGGGGAGGTTCGATTCCATTTGTTGCGTTTGACACAACGGAACTGCTCTCCGATGGCATCTGTGCGGACAGTGTTGAGTGCCTAAGACCGTGAGCCAGGATGGATGTTCTAAGAGATTCCCAGTCATGTTGATATTCAATAGAAGAAATTTCGTCTACGTCTTTTTTATAAGTATCAATTGGAAGAATTCCATCTGAATACTTAGTGCGCCCAAAATACTCACAATATCCCTTTTCTTTAGCAAGTTGATTAGATGCTTTTAGCAAATAATATTGGAAAGATTCTGAAAGTCCATGAACTGCATCCCATGCTTCTTGAGATTCGTAGTTGAACCCAAGTTTTGCGAGGTAGTGTGCAAGACCAATAAAACCAACTCCAAGTGATCTACGTGCTTTTGTAGCAATCTCTGCTGCTTTTACGGGGTATCTTTGATAATCAATCAGTTCATCAAGACTGCGAACGGAAAGGTCACAAAGATCTTCAAGTTCTTCATCAGATTTTACTTTACCGACATTAACAGCAGACAAAATACAAAGTGCAATTTCACCTAAATGATCATCAATATGCTCAATTGGATCAGTTGGAAGAGTAATTTCCTGACAAAGATTACTCATATTCACTTTATCTTTAAAAGAAGAATGAGAATTGCAATGATCAATATTCATAATGTAGATACGACCCGTTTCCGCACGTTCCTTGAGAAGGTTAAGAATGAGTTCTTGCGCTTTAAGAGTTTTTTTCGGAATGGTCGGATCTTTTTCATATGAAACGTAAAGATCATCAAAACTTTCTGTTCCAAAAGAATCATAGAGTCCAGGTACATCATGTGGGGAGAAAAGCGTAATCTCACCATCCTGAATAAACCTCTCATAGAAGAGTTTACTAATTTGAATGCTGTAATCAAGTTTACGAACACGATTGTCTTCCGTTCCTTTATTGTTCTTAAGAACTAGAATATCCTCTATTTCTTGGTGCCAGATTGGAAAGTGGACTGTCGCGGATCCACCTCGTATGCCATTTTGCGTGCAACATCTGACAGTCGCTTCAAACTTTTTGAGAAACGGTACAACACCAGTGTGTTGAACTTCTCCACCTCTGATTTTACTGTTGATACCCCTGATGCGACCTGCGTTGATCCCGATACCCGCGCGTTGTGCAACGTATCGACCAATAGCCATATCAGAGCTAAAGATAGAATCGAGGGTGTCATCAACATCAACAAGAACACAACTAGCAAATTGTCGAAGTGGCGTTCGCACTCCTGCCATGATGGGAGTTGGAATGTTGATTTTGTGTTTGGAGATTGCGTCATAATACCTCTTTACATATGACATTCGGGTTTCTTTTGGATACTCTGCAAAGATTGTCAGAGCAATCATCATATACATGAATTGCGGTGTTTCATATACTCCACCAGAACTCCTGTCTTGCACAAGATACTTGTCAACGACCTGACGTAAACCTGCATAAGTGAACAAATAGTCACGGTCATGATCAATATACGAATTAGCTTTGCCAATTTCTTCCTTTGAATATTTGCTGTAAATATCATTATCATATACTTCAGCATTTACGCAAGTATAAATATGCTGCTCAAGATGAGGAAGTTCTTTCATCTTTCCATAAAGTTGCTTTCGCACTGCAAAAAGAAGCAGACGAGCAGCAACATACTGATAATTGGGATGATCAAGATCAATCAAATCTGAAGCAGAACGAATTAAAATTTCTTGAATCTCTGCTGTCGTAATGCCATCATAAAATTGAATGCCCGAAGTCATCTCAACTTGACTTGCAGAGACCCCTGCAAGACCCCTACACGCTTCTTCAACCATTACATGCATCTTTTCAAGGTCAAGTGTTTCTACACGACCATTTCTCTTAATGACTTTTGTTCCGTTGCTCATATTTTCTTCCAAGTAGTAAACTTAAGTTTTGCTTCTAATCCAGAATAAGTATTTGATTCTATCACAGACTGAACATTCAGTCCAGACAATACCATTTCATTAATGTCCTTTTCTTTTATTGAATTTGGCCAAATAACTATTTTTTCTCCACGATCAATAACTTTTGTGATTCGATTGTGGATTTCTGCATTACGTGGTTCGTTATCATAAATCCAAACAAAATCGCTAATACCGAACTGACTAACATCACCATCAGCTCCACAAAGAGCAATCGCGTTGCGAATGAAAGTTGAGTCGAATGGACCTTCTGTGATGTAAATAGTTTTGTCTTTTTGTACTTTATCAAGACCGTAGATTTTTGGTGCGTCATCATCAAGCATTATAGTAATATACTTTACTTTACTAAGACCAAGTGCTCTTCCCTGAAATCCGACTAACTTATTTTGATAAAACAGAGGAATAATAATCCTCGGTTCATCTTTATCCGTACTGTCGAATGTTGGTCGAAGAGAATTAGTCCACTCCTTAAATTTTTCAGTGTAATAATAGTTATCTGAGTTTAATTTTCTACTTTCAAGATATTTTTTTGCAGCAAGATTTGTTGATGCCTTAGGTAAATCTAATTTAGGATTAAACTTTGGAATTTCAAATTTAAATTCTGGTTTCTCTACAGTAAAGTTTTTGCCAGAATGCCCTTCTTTAAACTTTTCAAAGACATATTGCTTATGAATTGTTGTATCAATTTGTTTTAGAAAATTATTAAAGGATATGTTAAGTCCACAATTATGGCACTTAAAATTTGTATTATTTTTTACTTGATACAGATATCCTCTTGCTTTATTTTTATTTTTTTGTGAGTCTCCACAAATTGGACAACGAAAATTGTAGAGATTATGTTTAACTTTTTTAAACTTTTGAAATCTAGAAGAAATCAAATTGATGTATTTAACATCAACAAAATCCATAACGATATACTGAGGCGTTTACCTATTCTATCAGATTACCTCGTCTTGTCAAGACACAAAGCGGTCATAAGTCCCGTCCATTTTACGACCGAATTTGTAATTCTCTGAAGAGAATACAGTGTTGCCTGATTTTTAGTTTTCATTGGCATCCCGTGCCAACACTGAATTATTTATTGATCTTCAACGTTTTGTTGGTGTAAGTGTCCTTGTCTCTGCATTTGCATTTCTGATGGCGTCCACCATCCAGAAAGTAAAGAAGAAAATGCTGCAACTAAAGCCGCCAAAACAATTCCACACCCAATTGTCATCCATTTTATTTTAGCTATTTCCTGAACATCATCTTCAAGTTTATCAATTCTTTTTCCTACAATATTACAGTGTTCCTTATTTTCATCCTTTAACTCATCAACCATCTTAAGAATTAACTGGTCCGTCTTATAATTTTGATCTATTCTCTCATCATGCTTAGTTAAAATATTTGCTATATGATTATTTCCTTCAGAAATTTTATCTACAGCAGTTTCCAACTTCTGTAACATTTCTCTAGAAAGATCTTCATACATAGCAAGTTTAGATTCAAGAACAGCTATTTTAGAACCTTGAGTAAACATTTGTTTAAAAAATTTTGTTTGTTAACTACCCTTATACAACAAACAAATATCTAAAGTAGTATTAATATTATTTATTTTTTAAATAATCCAACCATTTTTTACGAGATCCAGGTCCACCTTTTGCATATGTTTTAACAAACTTTCTTGCTAAAAGAAACATTTTGGGACTTCTACCAGCAACCGGTCCTCTGTCATCAGCATCAGAACTAAGTCCAGGTTTGCCTGCAGAACTTTGAGTTGTCATCATCTCTTCTTTCAAATTTATATAATTACGAAATGCCTCAATAACCTTATCAATCTTCTTCTTTTCCATGATAGATTTTTTGCAGTTCTGATAAACAATTTATGTCAACTGGAATATCGTGTATTCTTGTTTTTGGATATTCTGGAAATCTTCCAAGAAATATTATAAAACTTTTTAAAGAAGACCACAAATCATTTTCAATTTTAAAAAACAACATAGGAGTTGTCGCTTCACCAAAAATATTATAAAGAATAATAAAATGATTTAAGAGAAGATGAGTTTTTAATTCACCTTCTCTTTTATATCTTTTTAACAACCTTTTAATATATTTAAAATGATTAAGATCTTTTTCAAAATCTTCTTTCGTCACCGCTTGTGGGTTTTCATAATGTTTAATTGCAAATAATAGGAAATTATCCTCATTCAATTCATTGAAAATCATATCAAGCTTTAATTGTTAATGTCGTAGTACCAATTCCAACACCAGAAAGATAAGTTCCTGCTCCACCAACGTTACAAATCAAATCGGAAGATAGAGTTTTTGTGACCGTACCGCCACCAGAGAAATCTGTAACAGTACCAACTACACCAGCACCTAAATCAATTGAAAGAACAGTTCCGATTCCAGTGTTAGGAACTGGGAAAGCAAAGGCAATTCTGTTAGAAATTTGTCCATTAAATGTCTGTTGAACATATCCATTTGCATTTGTATAGTTCATAACAGCAGCACCTGTAGAAGATGCAGTACCAATTAATGCAGCTCCTGTAGAGCGTAGAATTCTAACTGTTGCGCCTGCACTACAATATACATTTTCGTTCCAAACAACGTGAACATATCCAGTTGTTCCAGTTCCAATTCCTGTTGTTCCACCTGCACCGATTGAAATAGGAGATGCTTTATTTGGATCTTCAAAGAAAACGGCAACTGGAGTAGCACTTCCAATACCAGTGTTATTTGCACCATTTCCTGGAGAATCAGTTCCAGTATTTAATCCCGCAACAGGAATTAAAACTTCATCATAATAACTAGAAGAAAGACCAGAATTTTCTGTAGTTCCATAATGTCTTTGGATCCAACCACGAACATCCGCAAAAGTGTTCCAAGGACTTCTGTTGCGATCTACACTATGCTGATACTTGGGAATAGCATAATTATTAGCAGCTGTTTCAGTAGTTGTGGAAATTCCCCAGAGTGCCATTCTTTTTACCTTTACTAATTTTATTCGTAGAAATATTTATAAAAAACAGAGACCCTAAAAAAGGATCTCTATTTCTTTTCTAAAAGTACTTTTAATATATTTTTAGAAAATTGATATACGCTATTTGCTTTTATTTTTTCATTCTGCCCTAACCATTCCGAAACTCCCCATCCTAAAGCAAGAAATAGAGTAAATCCAAAATTAGTTAATAAGCAACTTATCACTTACAATCTCTAAGAAGTGCTTTTTTTACAGTTTCTGCAAGAACATTATCAATATCATTATCAGTCATATCCACATAACGATCAATGAGTTCACATACAAGTCTTTTTGTATGACAAGACTTAAGCGCGGAAAGAAGAATTGGTCTTACAGCCCCTACTAGTGCTCCCATAATGTCCTCCTATAAGAGTATCCTAATCTATTTAGAGATTATCAAACTCTTCTCCCATTCTTTGTTGCTTTCTTCTACGCTGCGTTTCTTTTGGGGATTTAGAAGGAGATGTACCTGAACGAATTCCTCTATTACCCTCTCTACCTTCACCGCCCAATCTCACGGGAACCACTTCTCCTGCCTTAACAGTACCTTTTGATTTTGTAGCAGGTTTTGCAACAAAACCCTTAACCTTTGGTCCAGTTTCTCTTGTTCTACCAACTTTACCTTTTACAGTTTTTCCTGGTTTAGCAAGAGTATCAGCGACTGCTTTTACATTTCCTGGATGATCATCAACAAAATGAACTTCCTTAGCATCAGGACGCTTACTTACAATTTGCTTAGCAACTTTTGCTTTTTTTTCTGGACCAGATCCAGTTTTAATATCACCCACAAAGTGGACTGCTTTAAGATTCTTTACTCCAATCCTAGATTTCATATCTTGAGTAAATCCACGATTATCATCCATAGAACCACGAGCAGTAACACCTCTTTGCTCTGGATACCTTCTAATCCTTTCATCAATTACAGAATAGTCTTCACGATTTAAATAACCAACTACTCTTTTATTTGGTTTAGTCGTATCTTTAACAATTTTAGTTTTTCTGAACTCGTCAAATCCATACCTATGTCCGCTAGGAAGTTGATGCTTAGCAAATTCTCCTGGAGTTAATGAATGAGTTTTTTCACCTTTTGGATTTACAACGTGAATTTTAGCAGCATCTGGATGTCTTTGATCGTGAGTGCAATCATCACAATCAGTCAATTTTAAAGTTTTTGATTGTCTCTGCTTCTTTCCTTGTTTCTCAGATCTTGGAAGTTTTGCTTCATCAATAAAATTTTCTGCAATCCTTTTAGCCATTTTGGTTGCAGTAGCATACATAACTTCTTTACCACGACCAGGATATCTCTTTTCAAAGTCTGCTGCTTTGCCTTTCATTGACTTTACAAGTCTTTCCTTTTCTTTAGTCTCAGCAGAAGTTAAAGTCTTTTCATTTACATATTCTTCTTTATATCCTTTTGCGGCAGTGCTCCAATAATCGCCCCAAGACTTTTTATCTGCTTTTGCTTCTTCTGGGGATGATGGTTTAAAAGAACCACCACCTCTTCTAGCAGTTCCTACTGGTGTTCTTTTCTTTTTCTTTGTTGTTGCAGTTTTTGCTAACTTTTCAATCGTTCTTTTTTGATCTTCTCCAGGTTTTCCTGATTTTACTGATTTTGTTGCAAGATCATAATAGTCTTCATTTACATCTTGCTCTTTTTTTCTTTTAGCAGCAGCTGCTCTTCTTTCAGCATCAGATACACCAGAAACATCAGCTAGAACATCCTGGTATATTTTTTTTCTTTCTTTTTTTGATGTTGGTGCAGGTATAGTTGTAGTTTTTGCTTGAGGTTTTGTTTGAGAACTTGTTTTTTGTGGTCCCTTCAAAGATACATCACCTTTTTCATAACCAGTTCCGCGATAAGTTGCAGATCCTTGCGGATTATCCAAATTAACACTACTAGAAGAACTTGTAGTTTTTGCTTGAGGTTTTGATGCAGGTTTTTCTTCTTTTTTAGGTTTGGCCTTTGGCGCTTCTGCTTTTTTACCTTTATCTTCCATTCTACGAGCAACATTTCTTGCTCCTCTGGAAACTGCTCTTGCAGCCTTTGCAAGACCTCTCTTTAATTTTGAACCGATCCTTGATAATAGTCCTGGTTTTTTCTCACCAGAATCCTCACTATCTCCTCCACCAGTAGAAGTAGTTTGAGACTCTCTTGATGAAGCAGATCCAGAATCTTCTCCAGAAGATGCACCGTGTCTTCCTCTTGAATACCCAGATTTAACTTCTCTACCTAGTGCCTTTACTCCTCTTACAGCAGCACCGGCAGCATATCCCACTCCACGAGCAAGTGCTTTACCAACTCTCTTTACAGCACCTCTAACCTTTTCAAGTCTATCACTCTTAACACTATCTTCTTCTATTAAAAGCGAAGAAGAAATTTCAATAGACTCTAATAATTGATTTTCAATTTCTTCAATATCATAACCTTCTTGAATACAATCATAGAAAAATTCTTCTACTACTTCTTCAATTAATTCATCAGAAAGTAAGAAGATTTCGGATTCTGAAAGTTCATCAAAAACTCCTTCAAAATTTTCAATCTCAATCATTTCAAGAAGTTCACCACCAAGATCTTCAATTGCCTCTCCAAGATCAAGTTTTGGATTAATATTAACTTTATTATTAACTTGCTTCTCTGTTACTTTTGGTTCTTTCCCATCCTTACCCTCAATTTTACCTACAACTTCAATAAGATCTTCTCTCCAATTTGAAAAACCTTCTTTTATTTTTTTCTTTTTAGAAGAACGAAGAATTTTAAAGTCTTGGGCATCAATCTTATTGTTTTTATTTGCATCAATTTCAGTTTGTCTACCAATTAATGCTTCTTTTACTGATTTTGTTTTTTTATTATATAACTTATTTTTTGTTTTTTGTACTGCAACTTCTTTGGGAACACCAGAAGCTATCATTCTTGCAATTCTAACATCAGCAAAATCATTATCACCATCACTATCTTGATCAACTGCTTCAGAAATAGAAATTTGCTCCAGATAAATTCTGGAAATATCCTTTACGTGATTATTAGTCATCTTAACAAGTACTTGCTTTTTTTGCTTTATACTTATTTATGAAATTGATGCCGTATGCCTTACCACCAACCTGAAGATACTTTTCATTAGTACCAATTGCTCCAGGTGTTAAAGAAGCATAATGTTTAAATGCTCCAGTTGTTCCAACAAGAGTATTTGGGTGTTTTGCATCTCTCATTGGACTATCCATCTTAACTTCAGTGTATTCTCTTAGGTCTTTAATCCAAGACTTAAACATAATATCATCTTCCGTCACACAGATTAAGTAATTAGTTCCTCTACGAATTACCTTTCCAACTAATCCCGTATTCATATTCTCTACAATATCGTCATTTTTAAAAATCTTATTTTGAATATAATTCTCTCTCAAATTTTTAAAATCAAGCTTTGGTGCAATTTCCCAAAGATTATAATTTTCCTTCATACTTGTTTTAAATCCCATCGCAGTTCGGATTTCATTAAATAATTTTTTGGATTCATTTTCGTCCATAGTTTTAGGCATTCCTCTTTTAAATTCTCTAAAATTATTATCCGCCGCTGCCTTTCTTAACATACCAGAAGAGATTCCAGATAGATCTTTTTCAGAGTCAAAATTACCTGTAGGAATAACTCTTATTTCAGTAAATTGATAATATTTTCCATTGTACTTATTTGCTAAATTTTGTATTTCCGCCTGACGATCAGAACCGACAACAATATTTACGTTTACATATCCATCTTCATTTGCTGCTAATAATACATCAAATATACTTTTCATTTCTGGGTTGTTTACTATTTCCTCAGCAACCTCAGGAAACATTTTTTTAATATAAGCAATCTTTCTATTTGGATTTAATGGATTTTTCTTTGGGTCCTGAGATCTTGAAGGATAAATTCTAATCTCTCCACCCATAGCAATTCTATCAGCTTCAGAGAAAAGTTTTTTATGTTCTTTTGTTGGGGGATTAAACTTTCCAAACACAACAGTTAAGAAATCACCTTCTTGCGGCATATCCTCTGCTGATTTTAAATCAGGTTGTTGCTGAGGAAGTTGTGGTGCTGCTTGGGGTTGTATTTGTCCAGGAGTTGGTTGTGGTCTTGCTGCTCCTGCTTTAGGTGGAATATCTCTTTGCCCTACTCTTTCACCTTTATTAAAAAATTTTAATTGCCCATTTACAGTTTTTGCAACAAATTCTCCCTGAGCACTGTACCAATCTCCGTGCCCGTCACCAACCAATCCAAGTTTCTTGGCCTGTTCGGATGCACGGGTTTCTTTTGCTTCTAATAAAAATCTGGAAAAACTTTTCATTCTATATGGTTTTTATATATATTTATCTTTAAAATTTACTGTGCAGTAAAGAAATAAAACTAGAACTATCTAATTTATATGCACTAGGAGCGACTGAAGAAGATTTAAATGCTAAAACTGGTCTATAAGTTCTTCCAGAAATACTTGGTTTTCCCCGAAGAACCAATTTTGCATTTGAGGGATTAAATGTAGGTATTCTAATCCCAAGTAAAGAATTTAAGTTCTTTGCATCATCCCCAAGAATATAAAATCCACTTCCTTTTATTTGAATATAATAAACTCCTTTTGAATTATAAAAAGTTGTTATAGCATCTAAAACCGTTTTTCCAGAGAGTAATGTTACTTGAGGAAAAGGATTTCTTTGCTTAGTAGCCTTCTGATATAATTTTTCATAATAAAGAACCTCATTAATTTGATTAGTTTCAACTAATATTTGCAAATCTTTTGCAGTTATAGTGTTATCTGGTAAAGACCAAGCAGATTGAATTTTATTGGAAAGATTGAAAGTATTAAAAAGATAATTATAAAGAGATATGTGTCTTGGATTATCTTTTGCGTTAGATTTTTGAATCCAAGATGATCCTTGAAATGTTATTGATCTTTGTCCAAAGTCAGATCCGGTCGTAGTTTTAATTTCAACTTTTAACGTTTGACCTAAATTACTTTGCTGAGCAGCAGGAATGGTTAAATCAGGTCCACTACCAAATCCAGCAGTTAAGGGTATATTTGGATATACTGTTTTTAGTTTTCTTCTAATACTTTGCTCGTATTGATTTCCTGCAAGTGAAGGTAAAGGCATACTTTTTTTGATTATTTAGACAAAAAAAGGAAGGGGATTAACCTTCCTTAGTATCAAATTTTAGAATTAACTCAACCAAGAATACTCATAATCCACTCATCACTCATATTTTCAATAATTCCTTCTGCGGTTTCTACATCACTAGCATAACCTTCATCAAGAAGATGCGAAAGAATGTAATTGTAAAGTTCTAGATCTTCCTTACGAACGATTTCCTTAGAAACTTTTTTCTTTTCGTCTCTACCTTTTCTTGGGTAAGTAACTGCCTGTGGTTCACCAGCACCTTTTACAACGCGGGTGACTTCTGCAGCGTGACGACTTCCATACTCTCTCGCCATTTGACCAGTCATTCTCTTACCATAAGGCTTTTCACGATTCATTCTTTGCGAAACGGTTTCAGTTTCTCCACCTTTTCTCTTGAGTGTTGAAGCTGGGGTTGCTCTGTCTTTCCAATCCTTAAACTTATCTTCTGGACCATAACCAGATTTATCCTTACCTGCGTCTTTTCTCTTCTTTTCTGCTTTTGCAGCATCTGCTCTCACTTCTGCTTGAGTTGGATTTGGACGATATGCTTTTACTCCTTCTGCTCTTGCTTCTGCAATAATAGCAGTTTTCCAATCTTCGCTCATACTCGCCATAATTGAGATTGCTGCATCTTCAGTATCAGCATATCCTTCACCAATCAAATAACCTTTTACAAGGTCAAACATATCAAAGCTTGAAACAAGGCTTCCTGGTTTTACCGAACCCATAGGTCTCTTTGCAGGAGTTGGAGTTGCTGCTGGAGCTGGCGACGGAGATTTAGCAACTTGGTCAGGAGCCTTTCCTGTTTGATATCCAAATGTCTTCTGCATTAAAGGATTTGGAGTCTTTGGTTTAATAGACTCAGGACCCGCTGCTTTTGTTCCAGGTGCTGGCTTTGCTGGAGTTGATGCAGTTGATGCTGGTTTTGCAGTTGGTGCCGCTGCTGCTGGTCTTGCTGCAGTGGCAGAAGAACCACCAGAAGGTCTAGAAGCAGGAGTAGTTGCTGCTGGTCTTGCTGCTGGTGCTTGCTGTTTAGGTGCTGTGGGAGCAGCAGGAGTTCTTACCTGTTGAGATGGGGCAGCATATCTACCGGACTGACCGGGAGATGTTGGCTTATTGATTTTAACACCACCATATCCCCCAGATAAAGCTCCTTGTATCGCTCTTCCCGCACCTCTTAGCATCCCACCAATATTTCCATAATCCTCATACAATTCTTTCCAGGTATACTCACTCAGGTCATAACCTTCTTCTACAAGTGAATTTACCCAGTTCTCAAAGTCTTGCTGCTCTTCAATTTCCTGACGCAGATCTTCGTCATAAACTGCTTGGTATGCAAGAGCTGCTTCTCTCAGAATTTTAGGATCCATTTTTTTATAAATTTAAAGTTCTAATAAAGTTATTTATAAATCAAGTCAATTCCATTGGATAATGCTCATAATCACTATGCATTGTTTTCTTTTTCTTCTTTCTTGCTTCCATTACAGCAGAAGTCGCAAATAAACTAGGATGTTTCTCACCAAACTTTCTTATGATTGTTCCTGCAAGTCTGTTTGCTTCATTTTCAGTTGGTGCTCCTGCGCGTCCACTTCCATTCACACCTTTTATATGCTGACGATAATGGGCAAGTTCGTGTGCTAATGTTCTCAAAATATCCATCGTATGTCTATTCAAAGTACTAATCATAATTTGATTATCTTTAATCTGACCAAATGCTGCAATTTTTCTCGCAAACTTTGGATCATCAACAAATTGAATTTTTGGAAGATCTTTTATCTTAAGTTCTTTTTTCACAAAAGGAATAAATGTATGAACGATATTTTCAAAATGCTCCTTACTTATTCCTTCCGCAACAAAGACTTCAGAGATTTTAAACATCTCTGTATTTCTCTGAAGTCTTCTCCACTCGGAAAAATTCATTTATCAGCGAGACATAGGTTTTGCACCAGTTTGAAGTGCTTGTCTATTATATCTTGTTCTTTCAGTGGAAGTTGGTCCAGCACCAACTCTAGATTTCATACCACCAGCACCAGTATCAATATGAGTATCACCTTGCTTAATTTTTTCTTTCTGTCCAGCAGTTGTGGTAGTGAAGGTTCCAGGAACTGGCTTATTAGGTCCAATACCAATACTAGTTCCAGGAATACTTAATGAGGGTTTAACTTTTACTGCACCAGGAACTCCACCTTTCATAGCAAGAACTTCTGCTTCAACAATACTCTCTCTCCACTCTTCGCTCATATTTGCCATAATAGCAATTGCAGACTCTTCAGTTTCAGCATAACCTTCGTCAAGAAGATGTGAAAGAACGATATCGTAGATTTCCATTTTTATAAATGCTTTTTAGATATTTATAAAAAAAGACCCCGTGGGGTCAAACACCAAGAGCGGCACCAATATTATCATCAAGATCTTGAATAACTCCACGAATATCAGCAATACGAGGAGGAATACTTAACTCATCATAAGTATATCCTTTTTGTGCATCATAAAGAACTTGACGAACTGCTGCTGCAGCACGAGCATCCATTTTAATTGTTACTTGTTTTTCCTTACTCATAGTGCCTCCAGTTTTTGTTTTACAGATTCTGGTGTTGCTTTTACGCGATACTCAACTTCGTCTCTTCGTGAAAGTTCTGTAAGAATTTCAGCAGTAATGTCCCAGAGTTCAGAAGAGTGACGGTGGTTATACGGCCAAGTTGTTTCAGTCATAGATCACCCTCCACACGATTCTCGCTACGATAAACATCAAAGGTTCCTTCAGGATAACGAGCACTCAGCTTCTCATAGTTCATCTTGAGAATTTCTTCAAAATTAGTATCAAGAGCCATAAATGCTTGAGACAGATACCAACAGATGTCTCCAAGTTCACGCTTCAAATGAAAAGCATTTTCTTCACTATAAGGTTTGCCTTGAAGGAAAATCTTTTTCACCACTTCAGTAAACTCACCTGCTTCAGCACTCATCCCAAGAGCGGCGGTGAGAAGACGAGGAACATCAGCATCAGCAGTTGCTTCAAGTTCAGTCAGGCGAGAAAGCAGTTGAGCAAAATCACTGCT
>Ga0208546_1000353_pt1 | contig 17760 bp, 6 predicted proteins | sample DEB19_08_DNA_4_FD_184528 | JGI IMG/M metagenome (GOLD analysis project Ga0208546, IMG submission 184528) | Aqueous microbial communities from the Delaware River and Bay under freshwater to marine salinity gradient to study organic matter... | ecosystem: Environmental > Aquatic > Marine > Coastal ...
TCCATCAACCTCTTGTAGAACTTTACCAAGACCAAACCAAGGTCTTTTTAAACTCTCAAAGACACCAGACTTGATGCACATAAATCCCATGCCAACACCATAAACTTCAATAGGTTCTCCTAGTTTTTGAAGAACTTCAAGTTCTTCTCTGGTTGTTGGTTTAAAGTCATTTTTATTTTTGTGTATCATCGCATCATTTCCTTGTGCTTCAAAATACACAGCAGAAATAACCGACTTATCACTTGCATAAAGTCTTAGAAACTGCTCTGGATTCCAGACAATATCACTATCAATACAAAAGATTTTATCATAAGTATATTGACCTTTACCTGGTGCAGAATTAAAGACTTCTAGATTTCTTGAACCTGTAATCGTTGCTTCTCTTGCATTAGTAATAAGAGAAGCATACTCGTTTTGATACAACCAAGAGATATTATTTGCTTGAAGTGTATGAATCGTTGCGAGCAGACACTTTACATAGTCTGCATTCATTGAATTGCCTGGAGTTGTAATCACCACATTAAAGTGTGGTTTTGTTTGTTCTGTTGCGTTTGAATAATTTAACATAAAATTTAGATAGTAATCATTTTCTGGTGTCCTACACGGACTTTTGGATGAACCCAAATATCAAAACCATATTTACGGAAATCTTCGCACATTGAGATGTCTTCAGAGCTGACATCTTCAAGAATGGTTCCATCAGGTTTTTGGAGTTGTATTACACGGGGAACAAACCAAGGATAAGGAATTTTCTCATAAACTCCTTTCTTAATCAGCATCCAACCAAAACCACAATAATCTACTTTAAAAGGTTCTGTTCTTCGTGCCATATCTTCAATCGTCTCATACTTATTAGAACCTTTCTCATAAAGTTCTTGAAGGTTCATATGTTCTACAACAGTGGTTTGATTGGAAAGAACACCACCATTGGATTGAACATACCAACCAGCAGCAACATCCTTATTAATTTTTAGAAGTTCAATCAAGTCTTCTGTCTTAAATACAATATCACTATCAATCCACATAATATAATCATAAGGAACCTGACCCCTAAAAGGAGTCAGCATTGTTCCAGCATAATTATCTGCCTGCAAACAATCAGTTCGTGCGTGATTCACCATTGAACTGTATTGTTGGGAGATATAAAAATTAATTCCTTGTTGATTCAGGTCAAAAAGAAGTCTTACAAACTGCGTCATAAAGGTTCCAGAATACATTAATCCTGGAAGACAGAATGCTATGGTCTTTCCTCTCAAATCATTACTATTTGGTTGATTTGTATAATTCAGGGACATACAATAAAGTCAATATAGAATTCATTCTATCATATCTAGGCAAGTTTTGCAGTACCCTCTATCATTTGCTGACGATTAAGAGTTTCAAAATTAAGATGGTTATTTGAAAAATTTAAGGACCCACAGAAATAATTATCATCACTATCATTAATATTAAAAACAAATGTGAGGTTATGACTATGAACAAACTGTAGAATGTTAAAAAATGTTCCTAACTTAACTTCCATTCCCTCAACAGCATAAGCATCTAGTTGATTTTTCTGACTATTATAAGATAATATCACACCAGACTGAGAAGGTTTCAACCACTCTGGAACAGTTTCATTTGCTTTCCAAAAACACTCAAAGTTTTTACATACATCTGGACGATTTTCATAATTAGAACAATTATTATTTTCTTTACAGATATACGGACAAGGATTTCCTCTATGAACTTTATGTTCTCCAACTCTTAAATATAAAGCACCACCGCAACAAGCAGTACAGTCACCACATTCTCTCATTTTTTTACTATTTTACCACCATGTAATTTTAACATATCCATCACCACCATCACCACCAACACCAAATCTATTTTGTTGTATGGAGTATCCACCTCCACCACCCCCGCCGCCACGAGTTCCAGAACCTCCATTTCCTGCTGCTGATGTTACTGCTAATTGAGAAGCAACAATAAGATTAGAACCCACTCCAAGAATACCATTATTATAAACATATCCATATAAAGTATTTGGAGCAAGATAAAATAAAGACCACTGAATTGCATTTGTGGAACTTCTTAACTCATTTGCCGTTCCACTAAAGTATTTTCCATCTCCATAAAAATATTGATTACCCGAAGAAGTAGTACCGATAGTTCTTAAAGTCCAGGAAATTGCATCTGTTGAAGTAACAAAATTTGCATTACTTCCACCTGCAAGAAACAAATCATTTGTATAAGACATTGAAACCACATCAACAAGTCCCAATCCAGAAGTTCTTAAAGTCCAAGTGATTGTGTCTGTTGAAGTAATTGCTTGTGAATTATTTCCCATAGCAGCATAAGTGTTATTTCCAAAATCAATAGATATAAGAGATGCATTAGTACCAGAAGTTCTTAAAGTCCAAGAGATTGTGTCTGTTGAGGTAGTTAAGATTCCACTTTGACCACAAACAAAATAAAGTGAGTTTGCATATCGTACTGCCAATATGTTAAAAAAAGCAGCAGCAGATGTTCCAGAAGTTCTCAACGTCCAGGTGATTCCATCAGTAGAAGAAGTCAATCCATTGGTACTGTTACTTGTTGTAAGAAAAACACCATTACCAAAAGTAAGTTCATTTTGGGCCGTCCCAATTGCAGCAGTTCTTAAGGTCCAAATGATTGTATCTGTTGAGGTTCCTATTATATTAGTTCCTGTAGCAGCAACATAAATGTTGTTTCCATATACTATACCATTACCTGAAACTCCTGAAGAAGTTCTTACATAAAAGACATTTAACCCAGTTCCAAGAGCACCTCCACCACCTCCACCACCTCCAATGTTTCCAGTATAAGAACCAGGAATTCCATCAGAACCATTACCACCAACATTACTTCCACCAGTTGCTATGTAAGTGTTTCCATAATAATAAGTGGTTGAACTTCCTCCTGTATTGGTATTATATGCTCCTCCTCCACCACCAGTCACTTGATTGACATTTGCTTGTGTAGAGGAGTTTGTGGATGCGAATGCTGATAATCCAGCACCACCAGCAAGTCCCGCAACAGTATAAAGAGGATTAAGAAGTACTGATGCTGCTGCACCTGCTGTGCCTGCTGTAACTGCTGTATCACTTGCACCACCACCAGCAGCAGAAGTTAATGTATAAGTCGCAGTACCTGTTGGAGTATTTCCAGTCCAAGTGACCGTTGAAGAACCTCCAGCAGCACCAGCACCAGAACTTGCACCTCCTGCAACAAATACGGTTCCATATGTAAGTGCGTTGATGTTTTGTGCCTTAAAGAGTGAGGTTCTTTGAGTCCAGGTGATTGCATCTGTGGATGATGCAAGAACTCCAGAGTTTCCTGCTGCTATGTAGAGGTTGTTTGCATAAGTAAGAGATTTGGAAGTAGTTCTACCAGAAGTTCTCAATTCCCAAGTGATTGTATCTGTTGAAGTTGCTAAGTCTCCAGTTGTAGAAAGTAAAAAGTAAATAGTATTTAAAAAATTTAGATGCCCCACTACACCAGCACTAAGTCCAGAAGTTCTTGCTACCCACACAATCGTATCGGTTGATGATCTTAAAAATAGACCGCCAGTACTTGTCCCAGAAATATAAATATTGTTTCCATAAGTAACAGAACTAAGTGAATTAGAACCAAATCCAGAAGTTCTTAAAGTCCAGTTAATAGCATCTGTTGATACATTTATTGCTGGAGATCCAGAAGAAAAAGTACAGACAATAACATAAAAATTATTTCCATAAGTGAGATCATTAATTGCTGATTGAGTTCCAGCAGTTCTTAAAGTCCATTGAATTGCATCTGTTGAAGTTCTTAAGGCACCAGAAGCACCAGCAACAATGTATGCATTTGTTTGTCCTGATGCATAAACAAGAGCACTAAGGTTAGAAGAAGTACCAGAAGTTCTTGCTGTCCAAGTACTTCCATCTGTTGAAGTGTTTAATACTCCAGCATCACCAGCAGCAATATAAGGATTGGTTTGACCTGATGCATAAGTAAGATCATTAATAGCATTAGTACCAAACCTAGAACCACCAGGAACAGTCTCCCATACAATTCCATCAGTACTGGTACTCATTCCACGATTATTTCCACCACGACCACCAGCACCAACGGTTACAGTCATTGTAGAAGCACTTCCAAGTTCTCCACGACGAATTAACCAGGCATTATAAGCACCAGAACCACCTCCACCACCAGAACCTAATGTTCCTGTATATCGTCCTGATGCTCCACCTCCACCACCACCGATTGCTTCAATGTAAAACTGAGTTGCTGTGGGTGGGATATAAAATGTTTGTGCTCCTGTTGCTGTGAATTCTTGTGAACCTTTGTATGATACTGGGTCTGCTTCTAAGAATGATGATGAAGAATTGATTGGTTCCCAGATTTTTTTAGTTATTTGTGAAGCACTTAATAAACCACTTTGACCGGCAGCAATGTAACTATTATTTGCATAAGTAAGAGCACTGATAAAAAGAGAACCACCACTAGAAGTTCTTAAAGTCCAATTGATTGCGTCTGTTGAGGTATTTAATATTCCACTAGTAGCACCAGCAACATAGGTATTATTTCCATAAGTGAGAGCATTAATAGTAGCAGCAGAAAAACTAGCAGTTCTTAAAGTCCAATGAATTGTATCTGTTGAGGTATTTAAAGTCCCACCCAGAGCACCAGCAACATAAGTATTATTTCCAAAAGTAAGAGAAAGAATATTATTTGATCCAATACTTGTAGTTCTTTGAACCCAAGAAATTGCATTGGTTGAAGTAATTAACCTTCCATTAGCAGCACCAACAATGTAAGTATTATTTGCATAAAGGATAGAATAATAATCTGCAGTTAACCCACCAGTTCTCAAAGTCCAAGCAATTGCATCAGTCGAAGAACTTATATTTGAATTAGCACCAACAAAAATATAAGTATTGTTTGCATAGATAATCGAATTAAAAGTAGTAGATGTAGTAGCGGTTCTTGCTATCCAATGAATTATATCCGTTGAGGTTCTTAAATTACCAGATTGTCCAGCAGCAACATAAGTATTGTTTCCAAAAACAAGAGCATTAAAGGCAGTTGTAGTACCAGAAGTTCTTATGGTCCAAGTGATTGCATCTGTTGAAGAACTTATAGACCCACTTTGACCAGCACCAAAGTAAATATTATTCCCATAAGTAAGAGCATTAATAGTAGTAACACTAAAACTAGAAGTTCTTAGCACCCAATACTGAGCACCAGGATAAACTGCTAAAAATCTTCCAGCATTTCCAGTTGTACTTGGAATAAGATCATCAAGATATTGACGACTTACAGCATCAGTCGTGCCAGATACTAAACTAACATCAGTAACCTTATTGCTGTCTAACGTTGCCATTGTCTTCTATCTTCCATAAGGGTATTTATTTACCACCAGGTAATCTTCACGTAACCATCACCACCATTACCACCATTACCGAATGAAGTTCCATTGGTTGCACCACCACCTCCACCACCTCCACGAGCACCGGTGCCACCAGTACCAACAGCACCAACAGGAAGAGGATTCTTTAAAATACCTATAGTTCCACTATTTCCAGCATAATAAGTATTATAATCAACTTGAACTCCATAATATACTGAATTAATATTGTTCGTTGTATTTGAACCTCTTGATATCCAAATAATTCCATCAGTTGAAGTTAATGTTATTCCATTAACACCACCAACAATGTAAGGATTTGTTCCTGATGATATAGAATTAAGTTGAGAAGTTGTTCCAGAAGTTCTCAAAGTCCAGACAATTGTATCAGTGGTAGTTGCTATTTTTCCACTATCACCAACGGCAATAAATCCATTATTACCAAGTCCTCTAATGGCAGAAGTACCAAATGCAGTGGTTCTTAAAGTCCATACAATTGAATCTGTTGAATAAGCATAGGTTCCATTTGCTCCTGCTGCTGAACGAGTTATGGGACCAGCAAACGGATCTTGAGCAGCAAAATTAATTGCATAAATTGCATTAGAACCAAATCCAGAAGTTCTTGAAGTCCAGGTTGTAATGTCTATAAATCCTGATGATGCCAAATAACCACTAGCACCTCCAATGTTCCATGTTCCATCATCACTACCTTGCCCAGGACCAATTGCATAAAGTGCATTCCCTGTTCCTGAAGAATAGGTAGACCATTGAATACCATTTGTGGATGTTCGTAGGTTTCCTCCATCCCCAACAATAAGATTTTTTTCACCAACTGAAAAAGTTAGTAAAGATGCTCTAATCGCAGTAGCACCAAAACTAGAAGTTCTTAAAGTCCAATTAAGTCCATCCGTTGATGTAGATAATACTCCAGAATCACCAGCAGTCATTAAACCATAATAACTAAAATTTCCAATATCATCATATAAACTTACTCCGCTAATACTATTAAGATTAGAAGTGATACCAGAAGTTCTTAGATTCCAATATGGACTTTCTGATTTTGCTCCACCACCACCTCCACCAGAACCATAAGGAAGTCCAGTGTAAGCAATACCAATTACACCATTTGTTCCACTAGTGGTTCCACCAGATGCTGATGTTGAAATACCATAAACATTAATCATACCTCCAGAACCACCTGATGCTGTAGAACCATCACCGAAGTTACTGGAACCACCACTTCCACCACCTGTTGGTTGGAATTGATTAGTTTGTGCCGTTGCAGTAATACCCGCACCTGATGGAGTTTGTCTTGCTCCAGAAAGACCAGCAGTGGTATAAAAAGAACTTGATTGACTTGTGAGTTGTGCTGCTCCTGCTACACCACCAGCACCTCCACCAGAAGCAGTGATTGTATAAGTTCCTCCAGGTCCAGTCCAGGATACTGTCGTTCCTGCTCCTGCTGAACCTGTTGCTGCGTCTGTGGTTGCTCCTGCTCCACCGACACCAGGATTGACTGTGATATTTGAAGTTACAATTGATTTAGGAATGTACCAGGAAGTATAAGAACCAGATGCTCCACCTTGTCCTGATGATTGTGAATAGGAAGTTGCAATAATACCACTATTACCACTAAAAACATAAGTGTTGTTTTCGTAAATAATATGATAAAGATTTTGAAAAGTATTAGAAGTTCTTAAAGTCCATTGAATTGCATTGGTTGAAGTGTTTAAAATTCCAATATCACCAACAATTAAATATGTATTGTTTGCATAAATGACAGATTCAACCCTATTAGAACCAACACCAGCAGTTCTCAAAGTCCATTCAATTCCATTTGTTGAAGTATTTAATTTTCCACTATCACCACCAATAACATATGCCTGAGTATTTCCTGATGCATAAGTAATTGTCCACAATTGCCCATCAGCGCCAGAAGTTCTTAAAGTCCAAGAAATTGTGTCTGTCGAAGTGCTCAAAAATCCACCAGATCCAACAATATAATAATTTACTCCATCATAGATAGAATCATAAAGATTAGCACTACCATGACCAGAAGTTCTTAAAGTCCATTGAATTGCATTTGTTGAAGTGAGTAATGTTCCAGAATTTCCACCAGCAAAATAAATATTGTTCACATAATAAACATATTGTATAGTATTACTAGTTCCAGAAGTTCTCAATTCCCAAGTGATTGTATCTGTTGAAGTATTTAATGCTCCACTAACACCACCAACTAGATAAGTACCTGTTGGAGATGTACCATAAGTAATTTTATATAAAATAGAGGTAAATCCAGCAGTTCTTAAACTCCACGTAATAGTGTCTGTAGATGCTATTATTCTTCCTCCACCACTAGGACCAACATAAAATTGTCCAGAATACACAAGACCATAAGTTTGTTGATTTGCTCCAGAAGTTCTTAAAGTCCAGGTCACACCTTGATTAGAAGTCGCATTACTCTGCCCTGCACTTCCACCACCACCAGCACCAACTGCTTCAATAAACAAAAGATTAGAATAACTTGGAACATTAAAAGTCTGTTCTCCAGGTGATGTAAATTCCTGATAGTTAGAAACATAATCCCAAGAGACATTTGTTCCATCAGTTGTTGTAAGAAACTTACCAGCATTACCAGTTTGTGATGGTAGTGGTTGAACATTCGCATCCACATAGTCTTTATTGACTACATCAGTTGAATCAAAAACTGTTGTAGTAATACCAGAAATAAAATTAGAACCTGCGGTAGTCATTTAGTTATCCTCCTTTAGTACCAACTGATACGAACATAACCATCACCACCAGTTCCACCAGTGCCTGCAGTGTCTGTGGTTTCCTCATATCCACCTCCACCACCTCCACCACCTTTGATTCCGTTGCCCCCATTACCTACTAGTCCTGCGATTGGTGAGGTAGCAACATCTGTAAGACCCAAAAGAAATAAATTATTACTAAAATATATTGAAGATATCGTGGATGCAGGTAATCCAGCAGAAATTAAACTCCAAACAATTGCATTTGTCGATGTCCTTAAAACTCCACTACTTCCACCAGCAAGATAAGTATTATTTCCAAAACCTCCTGAAGAAATGTTATTACCTGCACCAAAACCAGAAGTTCTTAATTCCCAAGTAATTGTATCTGTTGATGTGCTTACTAAACCAGAATTACCAGTAACAAAATAAAGATTATTTGCATAAGATAGATTAGTAGGACCACTGGTAGTACCAAAAGTTCTCAAAGTCCAAATAATTGCATCAGTTGAAGTATTTAATATTCCAGCACCAGCAGCAACATAAAATGTTGAATATATGATTCTTGAAACTGCAGTAGCACCAAAACCAGAAGTTCTTAAAGTCCAAGTGATTGCATCTGTTGAAGTATTTAATATTCCACTATTACCAGCAGCAATATAAGTATTGTTTCCAAAAGTAAGAGCAGTAATTGTTTGCGTAGCAAAACCGGAAGTTCTTAAAGTCCAAGTGATTGCATCTGTTGAAGTATTTAATCTTCCACTATCACCAGCAGCAACATAAGTATTATCTTGAAAAAGAAAAGTTCTAACTATATTTGAAAACCCAGAAGTTCTTAAAGTCCAATAAAGAGCATTCTCACTTGAACCTCCTCCACCTCCTCCACCATTACCATAAGATAATCCAGAAATATTAGGAGCAATTCTTCCAGTAATATCAATACTAGAGTTTGCGTTAGTGTTTGCATAATAATTAATCGTTCCTCCAGCACCACCAATACTCACACCACCAGAAGAACTATAAGCACCTCCTCCACCACCAGAAGTTTGGAAAGAAGCAGTTGTGGTTGGTGCTGAAAATCCAAAAACTGATGATACTCTTCCAGCAACACCAGCAGCACCAGCAGATGCTTGAAGATAATTTGTGGTTGTTGCTGGTACTGTTCCTCCAGATCCACCTAATGCAAGTCCAGTATTGGTTCCAGGACTTCCACCATTCGCAGTTATACTATAAGTTCCTCCAGGTCCAGTCCAAGATACTGTGGTTCCAGCACCAGCAGTTCCAGCAGTTCCACCAGCACCAACATCTACGGTTAATGAAGAACCTGTGATTTGGTCCTTAGAAATTATCCATGATGCTAATGCACCTCCACCACCTCCACCACCTGAGAATCCTGTTGTGGTGTTTGGTGATACTGTGAGAGTTCCTGATGTTCCTCCCGCAACATAAGTATTGTTTGCGTAAGTAAGAGCATTAAGTGAACTACCAGTACCAGAAGTTCTTAAAGTCCAGGTGATCGTGTCTGTGGATGATGCAAAAATTCCAGACTGTCCTGCTACATAATAATTAGAATCTACATAAGCAAAACTTAGAGCAAGAATAGAAGAAAATGGTGAAGTTCTTGCGTTCCATTGAATTGCATCGGTCGAAACAATCAAAGGTCCATTAGACACACTAGCAATAAATATATCATTTACATAAGTAACATCAAAAGCAGGATTAGAAAATCCAATGGTTCTTAAAGTCCAAGTGATTGCATCTGTTGAGGTATTTAATCTGCTACTATTATCACAAAAAACATAAATATTGTTTCCAAAGGTGAGACCAATAACACTACTTCCACCAAAACTAGCAGTTCTTAAAGTCCACTGAATCGCATCTGTTGAGGTATTCAAAACTCCACTAGCACCACCAGCAACATAAGTATTATTTCCAAAAGTAAGAGCATTAATAGTATTAGTAGCAAAACCAGAAGTTCTTAAAGTCCACTGAATCGCATCTGTTGAGGTATTTAATCTCCCAGAAGCACCACCAGCAACATAAAAAGTTGAATAAGTAAGAGCATTAATAGCATTAGTAGCAAAACCAGAAGTTCTTAAAGTCCACTGAATCGCATCTGTTGAGGTATTCAAAACTCCACTAGCACCACCAGCAACATAAGTATTATTTCCAAAAGTAAGAGCATTAATAGCATTAGTAGCAAAACCAGAAGTTCTTAATGCCCAAATGCTTGCTGATACATAAGAACTTCCATCAGTATTTCCACTTGCTCCTCCACCACCTGCACCTGTTGCTTCTATCAGTAACTCTTTTGCTTGTGACGGTAAATTAAAAGTATAAGACCCTGCCATAGCATATTCTTGACTTGCCTGTATTGGTTCCCACGATATTGTACTTCCATCCGTAAAGAGAAACTCATTCTCATTTCCATAAATGCTTGGAACTGATCCACCTAGTTTATTATCAACATACTCTTTGTAAGCAGCATCAGTGCCACTTGTTGCCGTGGAAACTCCAGTGATTGAACTTAGACCTACAACAACTGGCATATCAACCTTCTCCTAGTCTTCTTTCCAGTTCATCAATTCTTTGATTTTGTTCTTTGATTGCTTCAATTAAGAGACCTACTAAATTCGCATAAGCAACTGACTTAGTTTCATAATCAGGTGCTGGTTGTTTTGGATAAACAACATCAGGAATAATCTTTTCAACTTCTTGTGCAATCACACCGATTTGATGATCTCCAGTATCTATACGATCAAACTCTACACCTCTCAAAGACAAAACCTTATCCAGTGCATTATCTATAGTTTTAATATTTGTTTTCAGTTTTTCGTCAGAGTTTGCTGTGACCGTACCACCAGCAACTAAGTTTCCTGTCGATGGATTAAATGTGAGTTTTGTAGATGATACATTTGCTCCAGTGATTGTTCCTGAAGTTGCATCATCAAATAAAACATATCTGGTTGCGTTTGTTGAAGTATCATCTGTTATTGATAAACCAGCAGAAATACCTGATAGTTGAGAACCATCACCATAATAAGTCACAACACCAGAGGTTGCTGTTACGATACCCGATGATATTCTTACAGTTCCTAGTGTTGAAATTCCAGAGACATTAAGTTGTGTAAGAGATCCAGTACCACCACTTACACTTGTAGATACTCCTGCTGTAGTTGCATAAGTAGCACTAGAAGCATTACCACTGATACTAATATTATAAGTACCAGTTAATCTAGCACTGTTAATAGTTCCAGTGGTAATGTTTGCAGCATCGGTTAAGTTATAAGAAGTTGTGGCAAAGGATGCTGTAGAAGCAGTACCAGTTAAGTTAGCAGTAATTGTTCCTGCACTAAAGTTTCCAGAAGCATCACGAGCAACAATTGTAGATGCTGTATTAGCATTGGTTGCAGTTGTAGCACTATTAGATACTTTACCAGCAGTGCTTATGGTTGCTAATTTAGTATCAACAATACCAGCAGACGCATTGATATCATCATTAACAATTACACCAGAAGCAATTGAAGTTGCAGTTCCATTAGAAGTTATATCACCAGTAAGGTTTGGTATATTAGTTGTAGAGGTAGCAGTACCAGTTAATGATGCTGTAATAGTACCAGCACTAAAGTTTCCTGACGAATCTCTAGCGACAACTTGACTAGCAGTGTTTGCTGATGTTGCTGCAACACCTATAGTAAGTGATGCACCCTCACTTCCTCCATCAGCACCAGTAATATAAGAACCATTAGTAACAGAAGCAACATAGTTTCCAGTAGTATCAGATCCAAGAGCAACAGAGTTTGGTTGAATGGTTGCTGCTAATGATACGTTACCTGTTCCATTAAAACTAATTGGTGATGCTATAATGTCTCCAGTTATTTCAAAAGTTCTAGAGTTTTGTAGTGCGGTTGCTACTCCAGCATTAGAAGCATAAGTTGCACTTGAAGCATTACCACTAAAACTTGTTGCAGTAACAACACCAGTAAACTTAGCATCACCAACAACATCAAGTTTTGATGTTGGTCTTGCTGAACCAATACCAAGATTAGTTCCAGTATTAATTGAAACCGTTCCAATACCTGCAGTTGGACCAATATTGATTTGAGTAAAGGAACCAGAAAGACCACCAGTACCAAAGTTAATTGTCTTGGTTGTTCCTACTCCAGAAGCACCTGCTTGAATATCAGTTTGTTGTGATGTTGTTGCTCTTCCTAATGTAATTGTACCAGTTCCAGAAGTTCCACCAAACGTTAACGTTCCTGATGTTTGGTTAGATCCAAAAACATGAGTTCCTGTTGATGAACCAGTTAATGAAAGTGTCCCTATAGCAGATATTGTATCGTTAAAATTTTGTTGTGCTCCAAATGTTTGAGATAAATTAAGAACTGCTACTGTATCAGTTATAGTAATTACAGGTAGGTTGAGAATTCTATTGGCAGTAATTGCACCACCAGTAATTGAATATTCAAAAGTATTTGCTGGGTTTCTTATCTTGAGTCCTGATGATAAGAAGGTTCCTACACCAGTTACATTCAGGTTATTGGTTGTTATGACACCAGAAGCATTAACATTTCTAACAACTGCTAGATCATTCTCAGTGAATTGAACATTTCCAGCAGCAAGACGAGTTCCTGTTGGGAATTGTGTTGAACCAATACCTACGGCATAATTACTCAACCAGGCATCAGTTCCAAGTCCGGCAAACTCACCTGCTTTAAACCACATAATTTTCTTATATGTGGCAGGGTTTGTCTCAATACCAGCAATGAATAACTGAACTAATGGATTACCTTCAGTAGAAGCAATGGCAATACCACCATGATTTGCAGTAGTATCATTAGAAATATCATTACCATTACCATCAGTTCTATAACCAAGAACAATATCAGGATCGTAAATATTTAATGTTTGTGAGAAAATGGTAGCAGAAGTGCCACCAATTGTAATATTACCATTAACATTTAAGTTACGATTAACTTGAAGGTCTCTGGTAACTGTTACATCTTGAGGAGCAGTAAATTGGTTTGGAACACTTAGAGTTGGTGTTGAACTTTCTCCAGTTCCACCAGTAACCGTAATCTGGTTTGCAGTTCCAGTAATTGACTGAACATAATCACCTGTCGTATCTGTACCAAGAGCAACACTATTAGGTTGAATTGTTGCTGCTAATGATACATTTCCAGTTCCATCAAAACTAATAGGAGACGCTACAATATCACCAGTAATTTCAAATGTTCTAGAGTTTTGCAGTGCAGTTGCTACTCCTGCTGTTGAAGCATAAGTCGATATACCTGCTGATGTTGCATAAGTTGATATACCTGCTGATGATGCATAAGTTGCTATACCACTAGAAGTTGCATAAGTAGCAACACCAGCATTTGCAACATAATCTAAAAATGTAACAGTTGCTATACCAGCAGTCGAAGCAACAGAAACGATATTTCCAACAAAGTTTAATTGTGATACACTGTTAGCACCACCAACTATAGTCCCCTCATCTCTAATAGTTAGTCCAGTAATAGCACCAGCAGGGGCAGCAGTAACCCAAGAAGGTGCGTTACCAACACCATTTGATTGGAGAATAGTTCCAGAAGAACCATTTGCTAGGAATGTTGTTGTATCTGGTGCAGACTGATATGGAATGTTACCAGCAAGACCACCTTTAAGATTGGTTGATAGTCCAGCATTAGTTGCATAAGTTGCAATACCAGCATTATCAACATAAGTTATAATACCACTTGCAGTAACTGTTATTGTCGAAATACCATTAACAGCATTTGAAACTGATACCGTAGCACCAGAAAAATTGAGAGTAGTAACTGATGTTCCTACTGTGCTACCTTGATCTTGAACTGCAATGCCTGAAATAATATTAGATAATTTAGATCCATCACCATAATAAGTTACAACTCCAGAAGTTGCAGTTACAATACCTGATGAAATCTTAACAGTTCCTAAAGTTGATATTCCCCCAACTGAAAGACTAATGTTATCAGAACATTGTATTGATTTTATTTCAACAAGTCCACTGGAATTAACTTTAAACGAACTTGTTGCAATACCAACAGAGTAATTTCCCTCAGTAGCAATTCCAATAAAGTTGGAATTTTCATTTACTTGTATATTAGATGCTAATTGAGAGAACTCTCTATTATTAGACATTTTATATTTTTACCTTTATAAGTATTTATTAAGTGACCAAAACAGTGCTCAATACACCAGCATCACTTACAATTAAACGATATTTGGTTCCGTTAGAAGAAGTAAGAATGACACCTTGTGATGTATCAATACCAACTCTAGCATCTCCAATTACATGAAGTTTTGATGTTGGATTTGTGGTTCCAATACCAACTAAACCAGCAATAGTTGTGGTAATGACTGTTCCACCAGTTCCTACATTTAATCTTCCTGTTGTTGTAACTCCAGAAACACTTAATCCACCTGTTATAGTTACACCATATCCAGTTGTAGTTAGTTTTTCAGATTGATTATGATATAAAGAAGTTTCTGCACCTATTTTAACTTTAAAAGCATATTGAGAAGAATCAGCAGGATATGCTAATGGATCATATGCAACGACAAATTCACGATTATTACCAAGTAAAAACTGACGATCTGTAGCAGTTTTTATAAGTTCAAGAACATAATCTGTTCCAGAAGTTACATCATATGCAAGAAGTTGATAAAGATTTGAAGCAGAATTTACGGCAGCAATTGTTATTTGTGGATTACTAAAAACTGATGACCCACCAACAAATGATAAAGTTTTAGTATCTAATACACCTATATTTCCAACAGATGTGATGTCACCCGTTATATCTAAATCCCCATCAAGATAAGTATTACCACGAACATCAAGTTTTGATGTTGGATTTGTGGTTCCTATGCCGACCAAACCAGAAGCAGTTGTGGTGATGACTGTTCCACCAGTTCCTACATTTAGATTACCATAAACAGTTACACCAACACCAGAAGTTTCAAACTTTTTAGATTTACTATGGAATAAAGAAGTTGACCCATTTAATATAACGACAAATGCTTCATTTGCAGCACTAAAATTAGATGCTCTAGTTGAATCTAAAGAAGTTCTATCTCCAACGGAAAATGCAGTAGCAGAATTGTCTAGTGCAATTGCATAAGATCCATTATCTATATCTTGTCTAACATACCCATAAAGAGCAGATGCATTTGCATATGTTGCGCGTAATTGATAAAACGGAGAAGCTTGTGTTGGATTTGCTATTGCTATTTTTGGATATCCACCAATAGTTTTATCGGCAACAAACGCAACATCAGGTATATTTGATAAAGAAGACCAATTTAACGTTGTATTAATCCCAATAGAAACTCTAGATTCATTTAAAGGATTAAAATAAATTACATCATTATTTCCAGAATCTCTTTCAGCAGTAATTGATACTGCACCACCAACAGTAATAGCACCACGAACATCGAGTATTGATCTTGGATTTGTGGTTCCAATACCGACCAAACCAGAAGCAGTTGTGGTGATGACTGTTCCACCAGTTCCTACATTAAGAGTAGTAGTAGATGTTAAACCAGTTACACTTACACCAGATTGAGTAGTAGTTAGTTTTTCAGATTGATTATAATATAAAGAAGTTTCTGCATCTATATCTATTTTAAAAGAATAAGTGCTTCCACCTAAAAGTCCAGCACCTTTTAGTCCAATAATAAATTCCGAATCACTATCAAGTGCTGTAAAATAGTCTGTAGAATTTGCTAACTGTTGATAGACTCTATCATTACCAGTATCTTGCCAGGCATATAATGCATATAGAGATCCTCCACTAGGATATTCAATGTTTATGGCGGGATAGTTACCACCAATAGTACCATTTGGTCTTCCTGTTATACTTAATGTTCCTGTTGTACTAACTAAATCTATGTCATTAGTAGCACGTACCCGACCAATAACATCTAATTTATATGATGTATCTGTAGTTCCTATACCAAGATTACCACTAACATAAGCACCACCAGTTACTTGAAGTCGTTGCGATGCAGTTCCTGTTGAGGTTGCTGAACCAATCAATACTGGTCCATTGGAGAACGTTGAAATTCCAGTGACTTGAAGTTGTGTAATGGAACCGATGCCACCAATAACTGATGTGGAAACACCTGCTGTTGAAGCATTACCACTTATATCAATATTATAAGTACCAGACAATCTAGCACTATTAATAGTTCCAGTTGTGATGTTTGCAGCATCACTTAAGTTAAATGCCGTTGTAGCAAATGATGCTGTAGAAGCAGTACCAGTTAAAGATGCTGTGATCGTTCCTGCACTAAAGTTTCCAGAAGCATCACGAGCAACAATTGTGCTAGATGTATTGTTGCTAGTTGCATTACTTGTAACAGTAAATGTTGTAGCACCAGAGTTATTATATGTTGCAGAACCAGATAGTCCAGTGCCAGATGTATTAAGAGTTAATGTATTTGCAAGAGTTCCAGTTATAATACCAGAAGCATTAATGTTTCTTACAACTGCTAAATCATTCTCAGTGAATTGAACTGAACCAGCAGCAAGACGAGTTCCTGTTGGGAATTGTGTTGAACCAATACCTACGGCATAATTACTCAACCAGGCATCAGTATTCAATCCAGCAAACTCACCTGCCTTAAACCACATAATCTTCTTATATGTGGATGGAGTAGTTTCAATGCCAGCAATAAAGAGTTGAACCAGTGGATTACCTTCTGTTGATGCAACAGCAATACCACCATGATTTGCAGTAGTATCATTAGAAACATCATTACCACTACCATCAGTCCTAAAACCAAGAACGAGGTCTGGATCTGCTACTTTAAGTTCTGTTGTAAATAATGTTGCTGCAGTTCCACCAATTGTGATGTTACCATTAACATTTAAGTTACGATTGACTTGGAGATCTCTTATAACTGTAACATCTTGAGGGGCAGTGAATTGATTTGGAACACTTAGAGTTGGTGTTGAACTTTCTCCAGTTCCACCAGTAACAGTAATTTGGTTAGAAGTGCCGCTAATTGACTGAACATAATCACCAGTTGTATCGGATCCAAGAGCGACTGAATTGGGTTGGATAGTTGCTGCTAAAGATACGTTACCCGTTCCATCAAAACTGACTGGTGATGCAACAACATCACCGGTGATTTCAAATGTTCTTGAATTTTCTAATTTTGTTGCAGTAGATATTGTACCGGTAACTGCTCCAGTAAATGTCGAAACACCAGAAACATTTAGTTGTTGTGTTGTGAGATTAGTAGTGCTTGTAACTCCAAGAGTCGTAATTCCAGAAACATTTAGTTGTTGTGTTGTGAGATTAGTAGTGCTTGTAACTCCAAGAGTCGTAATTCCAGAAACACGCAAGTTTCCACCACCAGTTGCAAACACACCAGTATTACCAGATCCTACATTAAGATTATTTGATACTGAAGCAGTACTAATTGAAATTGTATCTCCAGCAACAGAACCACTAATACTAATATTATAATTTCCAGATAGTCTATCTGCACTTATTGTCCCAGTTGTAATATTAGCAGCATTCGATAAATTATTTGCAGTTGTTGCTGTTCCAGCAAAAGTTGGGGCAGTAATCGTTCCAGAGGACT
>Ga0208546_1000356_pt1 | contig 17626 bp, 22 predicted proteins | sample DEB19_08_DNA_4_FD_184528 | JGI IMG/M metagenome (GOLD analysis project Ga0208546, IMG submission 184528) | Aqueous microbial communities from the Delaware River and Bay under freshwater to marine salinity gradient to study organic matter... | ecosystem: Environmental > Aquatic > Marine > Coastal...
CTTTGGTGTTGGCTTCGGGATTGAATGGTGTGTGTGGTGCGGGTTCGGTGGCCAATTTTTCCAATAGTTCCTCGTTTTGTGCTGACAATGCAACCTTTTCGGCTTCCAATGCACTCAAACGGGCTTCAAATTTGGCTTCCAATTCGCTGATTTGCTTACTGAAATAAGATTCTTCCATTTCGGTTTTGCTTTTTACTGTGCGTTTTGGCTTCATCATTTCTTCCTTGATTTCATCCTTCATTGGCATATCCTCGGCAACCACTTCTTCGGTGATTTCTTCCTCGGTTACTTCGGCTTCTTTCTTGGCGATTTCAACGATTGTTCCGTTTTCATCAACTTCGATGATGTTACCATCTTCCAATGCGAATTCACCTGCGGGTGCGGCGATTTTTCCATCCTCGGTTACAATAAAAACCGCTTCACCAACTGCGAAGGTATCGGCTTCAAAAATGGCTTGGCCATCTTCGGTTTTTACTTGTGCCAATTCAACCGCCTTTGGTTCTTCGGCCATGCCGAGTTTTACCATAATGCGATCCAAAATTGTTTCTGCGTTCATACTCATAAAACTTTATTATTTGTTAGTGTTAGATTTTTTGTACTCATTGAGCAATTCCTTTACTTCTTCCAATACGCTTGGGGTTTTGCTCATTTTCATTTTGTCGGCAAAGTAACCTTCGATACTGAACCCTTTGAACTTGCCATCTTTGGCATCATTCCACACATCATCGTTTGTAATTTTCAAACAACCCATCCATGTACCAATCGGATCGTTCATACCATAGATTGCAGATTTGTCCTTTTCCATGTCCTCTTTTAACCAGGATTCAACCATGCAAACGCCCTTAACTGCCAATTGGTGTTCAATGGTCGCGTTGTTTTGGTTGCCCTTCATCAAGAACATTTGTGATGCCTTGGCAACTGTCTGTTTGGAAAAGTAAATGTAGAATTCATCCATTTCACCATCCACCACTTGTTTGCGGTAAATGGGTTTGTCAGGAATTAAAATTGGTCCCATTAAGATACGCTTCTCAGCATCTACCTTGGCAAACTTTACTTCATGGGATTTTAACGCAACAAAATTGGATTCAATGGCGGGGGCTTCCACGATGCTTATCGCATCAATGCCACTTGCCATTTGTTGTTCATCCAATATAAGTTCAACGATTCTCATTACTTAAATTTTTCAAGATACCCAGCATTGAAATCCAAATCCCTTTGTAGTGGGTAGAAATCAACTTCGTTCAATGATTTCATTGCGGTTTCCAAATCAGCAACGGCATCTTTTGGAACTCCCAACGCTTTTAATTGTGCTTGAAATTTTTCGTATCCAGTTTTGATTTGAGAATCCAAAGTTGCCATTTGTTGTGCCATGGCTTTTGTTTGAGTAATTAAATCAGGCACTTGCTTTTTCAATGCGCCAATTTGCTCGGTCAATTTACTTGCTTTTTCCTCTAATTTACGAGCAGGACCAACCGATTTGGTTGCTTGTGAAATTAATTTTATCAAATCTTCTTTTGCACCAAGTTGAACACTTATCATTTCACTTGACATTTCTATTTTGTTCAATTCAACTGATTTAACGGCACTTGATGCCATGAATTTTTCAAATGATGTTTTCATATTCTATATAACGATTTATCCTGGGAATGTTGCGTTTTGTTGGATTCTGCGGTCAAGGGCTTGTTGGGTACTCATGTCCGTTGCAACTGCATACGCCTTGATTGGTTTTTGTTGTTGACTTGCCAAACTCTTTGCAAGTTGTGCCGATGGATCGGCCGAACCACCCACGATTGAAACGCTTGGCCCCATGCTTGGTGCGGAGGATGTATCGTTTGCACCTGGGATTGGTGTTGCCGTCATTTTACGCACATTGGCAAATCCCGTGGCGATGATGGCCGCCGCGTTAATGTATCCAATTGGTGTTCCCGCACCCGCCGATAATGCCTTTGTTGCACCCGCATAAGTATCAATGATTGCACCCGCAATTGCCAATCCTTTGGCCGCTGCGGTTTCTTCGCCGATGGCATTACCAATTGCCCCCAACGCATTTGATGTGGCATCATACAACGCCATTTTGGTATCAAATTCTTTTTGTGCTAAATCTTTCTTTTGGGCTTCTTCGTTTTTGGCAATGTCGATTCGCTTATTGGCCAATGTCAATTCCAAATCGGTTGTACTTTGCCCCATTTTTTTGCGTTCCGCAATTTGGGTATTCAATCGGTCTATCTCCAATTGTTGCAATGCACTTTGCAAATCCTTTTCGTTCTTGATGGTCTGGGTGGCTTTTAATTGTTCTAATGCAAAACCTTCATCAATCGCCGCCAACTTTTCTTGGTTTGCCTTTTCCAAATTGGCCTTGGCATCCTCTTGGCGTTTCTTTTCGGCATCCTCGGCAATCTTGGTCAAATCCAATTGGTATTTTTCCTCCGCTGCCTTTTTCAAACGATTCTTTTCTTTAATGGTGTATTCACCCGCATTGATTTCACGAATGGCGTTTTCCTTTTCCAATCGGGCTTGTTCCTCCGACCTTTTTTTATCATCCTTAATTCCCGCCAAATAATTGGCTTGTTCCGCTGAACGAATTTCCTTTTGTGCGTTTATTCGTTTGTCTGAATACTCCTTGGCTTTCGCTGCCCGTTCCTTAGCCGCTTGTTCCGCTTCCGCGTTCAATTTCTTTTCTTCACGATTAAACAATCTGCGTTTCGCTGCCAATTCCGTTTCAGCATTTGCCACGCCAATCGTTGCTTCGCTAATTGCCTTTTTACTGGCTTCCGTTTGTCCGTTCAATTGTTGGTCAAGTTTCGCCGCCTTCAATCTATCTTGGGCAAACTTCAATTCCTTTGATGCCAAATCGGTTTCACTTTTGCGTACTTGGTCAAGTGCTTTTTTTCTATCCCCCAACGCTGCGTTTGAATCCGATAACAATTCACGGGCTTGTGCCAATTGCTTGTTTTGGTTTGCACGAAGTTCCGCCAATGCAATTTCTTGATCCTCCAATTGGTCATTCAAATCGGCAAGTTTACGACCTTCATCCGCTGCGCCACCAAACAAACTTGATACCATTTCCAACGCTGCACCCAACCCATCAACCAACACAACGGCCAATGAAGATACAGTTTCCACCAATGGTTTCACCAACGCCGAAAATGCACCCGTAACACGGGCAACGGCATCCATGCCATCTTCGGTTTTGGATAACGATTCTTTGAGTGCAACAAATATCCCCACCAATGCAGCGATGACCGCACCAATCGGGTTTGCTACCAATGCCAACATGGAACGGCCTAACCCCATCAATGATGTGGATGCGTTACCAACCACACCTGGCAATTCCCCGAACTTATCCCCAACATCTTTGAGTTTTCCACCCAACCCGCTGAACGCTTGGGATGCCTTGTTGGTAAATCGTGTAAATGCGTTTTCCGCTTGTTTTACCTCCGATGTATCAACCTTTACTTCGTATTCGATTTCATCTGCCATGACTTGATTTTTCTTTTAATGTGTTTTGTGGTTTGTTTCCAAGTTTGCTTGTATTGATTCATCCCTTTGGCGATTTCCACCGCATCGGAAACCCCGTACCATTCTTGGGATTGTGCTAATTTTATTATCAATGATATCATTTTTTCAGTATTAAAAAGTTGGATTTCAAAATGGTGATGGTGTGCGAACCACCCGTGTACATTTTCCAAACAAATGTTACTTCATCCGTGGGTGCCAAATCCAAAATAGTGTCAATTTGAATACTATGGAAATTTGAATCCGTGGCCGCATAAGCCGTGGTGTTGATGCCATTGATTTGGATTGCATATTCAATTGATTTGTTTCCACTTTGACCAAACGAAGCCATGCCCGTGAACTTGTATTGGCCACCATCGGTGCATACATATTTGGATGGGTTTAATGTGGCCGTGATATTTTGCACATACCCGATTGATTCTTTTTGTTCCATGGGGATGGTATCCCACAAGGTTGAATCCGTTGAGCGGGTTGCGGGGTTGTTGTTGTACATCGTGATTTGGTTAAACTGCACGATGGATTGCAAGTTCTCAACTTGATGAACCAATGTCGACACACTATTTTGGTTGTAGTCCTCATCTTGGTTGGTGTCCAAATAATCTTGGCCGTTGAACTTGTACGAATTCATGATACCTTTCGCAACCGAATAATCCTTCAAATATGTTTCCCCACTTGGTGTTGGCAATGGGTTTGTAAAATCGGGCCGTTTCCCCGTGGTTGTAAACCTCATAATTTCCACATCTGGGTATGTTACCAATTCCAGGTTGGCAATCTCCGTCAACATATCGTATTGGATGGATTGGATTTTGTAGTAATTCGATGAAATGGCGATGGTGTCGTTCAATTCAAGATTCAACCACTCGCCCACGGGTAACACCGCAGTCATTTTAACCACCCTTGATTGCGTTGAATACATACGGGTAAGGTATTCCGTCCAATACAAATCATACATCGTTTTTGTGGGTGCATCACCACGCAATGACAATTCTAATCCGAACGCATTTGAATAACTATTTGAAAGGGTTGGGTAATCGGAATAAGGTGTCATCAACGGCATCACATATTGCACAACATTATTGAAATACCACACATCCGAAACCGATTGTTTGCCTCCGTAGTAAAACAAGGTATAATCTTGTTGAACGGGTTTGAAGTCGGTATCCAAAAACACGGGGATGTTCAATTCCGTTTTGCGAACTATTTGCCCATTCAAATTGACTTGGTTCATCGCCTGGGGGGCAATCACATGGAATGGTGTTTCAATGTTAAATTCATCCGTTGGGTAATCAATTAACGGCATGAACTTAATTGATCCGTATTCCCGTTTGTTAATTTGTTTGTAGTACGCATTGGCCAAGCATGTTGATTCTTGGTGGCTCATACTCACATGGCGTGGTATTGGTAATTTGTCGTGCTGAATGTCCTTAATATCCACATACGATGTCCAATTCTTTGTTGTTCCCAACGCCAACCAATCCGCCAAATTGTGGATTTCAATTGTCTTTTCACCCGTTGGAACTAATATGCAGTTGAAACCTTGCAACACCCCATTGATGAAATCTTTGATGGGTTTTTGTGGCATGGCATCTTCCATGCGGATGCTCGTTCCGTTAATACCTTGTGGGGCTTTGTAACACTTAAAAGTGATGGCAATTGTTGACCAACCACCCGTTGCACGATAACGCACCGAAACCACATCCCCCGAATTTAATCTTTGGTTGAAACTTGCCCCCACCGCTGCCGATGTTGTTGTAAATATCAATTGACTTGGTGCAAATTCTTTACGCCCGTTTAGGAAAAAGGCGATTTCCAAACTTTGCAACGCAACACCTGGGGCAATAATACTCAACACATCCAATGAAAACTGATAATAACCCCCTCGGTTACAAGTGTAATCCCCCGTTGTATTGTTGTAGTTCCCCGATGGGTTTGAAACGATGGTTGGGAATATCAATTGGGCGTATGTCAATACTCCCGATGTTGCCGTAAATGTTTGTGGTGAATTGGAAGCATGGCAAGTTCCTGGCAATGTGTATTCGGGATCGTACAATGGCCCCGCCGTTTGCATTGGCAACACATACAAATCATCCATTTCGGGCCTTGTAAGGAATGAACCCGTCAATGTGTATCCAATATCATTGCTATTGAATGCAGTAACCAACATTTCACGAAGGCGAATCGCGGGGCGTAAATCATCCACCTCAACACCCCTTGGTTTTAAGATGTTTCCGTTTACTCCCGTCAATGTGGAATATCTCCATTGTTGGTTGTAATCTGCAATCGGCCATAAAATATCACCACCCAATAAATTTTGATCCCATGAACTCAATATGTTTGTGTAATTGGCCGTGTGTTCGTATTCACTCCAATCAACTTCGTTCATCAATGTTTCGCCCCACGCATCCAACAATTTTTTGGTCGTGCCGTAAAAAATGATGTTGTACAATTGTGGCAACCCATCCTTGAATTTACAACCAATCAATTCAACACGACCTTCAAATACGGGTAATCCGTTGATGAATATGGTTGCGTTTTTACCAATGTTGGGATTCCAACCCACGATGACCATGTTTTCATCAAACCAATTGGCAAAGATTTGGTTGTTAGTGTCCGATGCGGGTATTTGGAAATCTTGGGTGTAATCTGTCCAAATGGTGGCAAGGTTCATCAAGTCCTTTAATTGCCTTGTAAGGGGTACGGATTCATCTTGGAATAAATCCACGGGTACTTGGTAACTGAATGTACCGCCCAACGCTTCCAACTTTTCAATGCAACATTCTTGGCCTTCAATAAATCCCGATGCCGTGCGTTGGTTGTACGCCAACATTATTGGCCCGATGGTATCGGTGTTACTATCTTGGATGGATAATGAAAATCTAATTGCCATTATCGTACTATCTTATTAATTTTTGGTTGGTTGTATTCCATTTGAATGGTGTACAAAATCAACTTTTCGTTTATGCGGGTTTTCTTTTCAAATGTGGTATCAATAATCCTTGCCGACAAAACTTGTGGGCCGTTCACCAATACATTCACCGAATAAAAAATTTGCTCAACCACATCAACATCGTTTTGCGTGATCCAATCCGTGTTCACTGTCATCACCTGGGTACTATTAACCAAATAAGGTGTGGTAATTGGAACGCCGTATGTCCATGATTGTGCAAGGTCGGTTTGTTTGTAAATCGGTTGTGAATACTTTTCACCGCTGATTTGGTTCGTGGTGCGGTGTACTCCGTTAAACAAGAACGAATCATACACCCCGTATTTGTTTAGGAACAAAACATCTTGTTGGCCGTACTTATTTTCACACACAAAATTCAATGGAATCACAATATCATCCCCCGCCTTTACAAAAGTTATGTTGGTTGATGCCGATACTCCACCCGCTGCCAACAATTGTACAATCTCAATACCTTGGATGGCGTTTGCACTTAACCCACTCACCGCGTTTGGCGTGATGGTTGCACTCCCACAAGTGATTGAAGTAACCACAGTTGCATCGTACCACAAATATGCCGTGGTTGTTTCTGCGGTGATGGTAACTTGTGTTTTGTCCGTGTAAACCACTTTTGAAAATCCATCGTTAAACCCTTCCGATGTGTAAGTGTAACCCAATGTAGCCAAAACAACATTGGATGTCGCATACGCCGTGTATGTGGTTGTGGTGCCTACTAAATACACCCCACGCACTTTGACGGCAACACGCATTGCCCCATTCCCGATATTTGGTTTGTATGTGCCGTTGATTAAATAATCCTCGGTCAACATTTGTTCTACCAATTTGTGAATGTCAATCCATCCACGCCCACTTCCATATTGGTCGGGTTTGCGGTTAATTGTCCAATTGGGTGAACCTGGGATTGTGGTTGTGCCACTCCACACATATACATCGCATTGATAATAGAATGAATCTGCGGTGTATAACGCATCGTAAAATTGGTAAATCAATGGGGATTTTGCCCCACATATCGCACTTGGTTGTTCGTTGAATGTCATCGTTTGAATCTTGCTTTTATGTCTTTGGCCATTGCCGTGGTTAATGCCTTATTGAATGATGGTAAAATCTCCTTTCGTGCCATTGTAACAAATGGGAATGGTTCAATACCAAAGTGTTTAATTTTTCTGTTCATCATAAATCGCATTGCGTTTTCATCGGCCTTGCCTTTGAATCTCCCCGTTCCCATATCCCGTGGTTGAATGCGTTTCATTTTCGTCCAATTCCGCATCGATGCCAACGGAATGCCCTTGCCTGGCTTCCTTCCGTTCTGCACATAATCGGCAGTTTGGTTCATGGTTATCCCCATGTTTAACCCTTTGGGTGATGCTTGGATGGAATTAACCAATTGCCCCGATGCCACATAATTACCACGGAATGTTTTTTTGGAAACGGAAATGGGTGTCCAACCTTCACCAACCTTTTTCCACTTGGCACGGATTGAAGTTCGTGGGCGTTTTACTTCCAACAAGGTACGACACGCAATCGCCCATTTGTTGGAATACTCCGCAACAACTTGTTCGCTATTTTTATACGCAATCGCCATCCGTTACCCAAGGGTTTATTAATTCGATTCCAACTGTGATTTGGTAACCCGCCAATACTGAATCCAATGTTTCCATAAATGGTTGAAAAGTAATGGGGCGTATGTATTGGATTTGGTTAAAATAATCTTGTTCCGTACGCCATAACCCCTTTGAAAACCTCACATACAAATCTTGTAGGATGTTTGCATAGTTTTGATTCTCGGTGTATCCGTATTGGCTGTATTCGGTGATTAAATTTTCTTGTTCGTTTTCAGTTTTCAAGAAGTTAACCCTATCCGCCACCATGATATTCATTTGGATGGTTGCCACCTGGTCGGTCAATGCCACCGATTGAATTGAACAATGCATCAACGGGAATACCAAAAACGCCTTGAAATCAAATTCGGTTAATGTGCCGTGTGAGTAATTCCACCCCTCCAAATCGGCAATGTCTTTCATCACCTCAAATGCCGTTCCTATGTGATTATTGTTCATCGTTGTTTAATTGCTTTTTGTTCCATCTTCGCAATGTCGCTTTCGTAAGCGATCCACATACAAGCGGAGTGAATGGGTTTTGTATATACTTCTTCAAGGTTGAGGAAACTTCGGTTAGCAAGTCGGTAGACCATTCCAAACCATCCCCATTTTTCGGTAAGTCGTACTTCATCGACACTTCCCCCCTCCTCACCATCGCCAAATACTTCTGGGTAGAATTCAACAAGTCGATTCCTAAACTCCAAAAAAAAAGCAACGCACCAAACGCCGTGTTGCAATCCATGTCCTTGAAATCTGCGTTCAACTCCGCATTGTACGGGGCAATTTCATACCTTCCGTTTTGGCCTTCTTTACTGATGGGGCGGTATAAAACCGATAACACCTTCCAAATATCATTGGGGGTTTTTTGGTATGTTTCAATGTCGATAAATTCACCCGTTGACAATTCATCCATGTTTGGGATGAAGCCGTATTTGATGCCGTTCATTTTGAACCTGGGTGTGAACACGGGTTTTGATTCCAACATCTTGGAAATCTTAATCACACAATCTTTGAGAATGTCAAATGGGATGGCCTTCACCTCGCTCATGGTCAATTCACAAAAGATGGCAACCGATTCCAATTGTCTTTGTGTTTCATCCATATCGGCCTTCAATTCATTGTACGCCAACATTTGATGCAACTTGACATCCTTCAACTCCGTGGGTACAATGATGGTTTTTGTTTCAATCATATACCCATAAAACGCCAATAATGGCGATTGTTTATACTAACCTTTCATGTAGGATGGTGTGAACCTGGGCGTGATACCTTTGCATCTCCTTATCGGTTACCAAAATATCCGTAAATTCCCGAACCGATGAAATGATTGTGGAATGGTCAAGGTGTGAAATGTTACCAATCTCCATGAAAGTCATGTTCAATCTTTTTCTGCAAATGTGGTTGAACATATGACGGGCATACATTGGTTTGCGTTTCCTTGACTTGGTGATGATTTGGTCGGGTGTCATGTCCATTACTTCACAAATAACCCGTAACACTTCACCCCATGTGGTGTAATTATTGTTGATGTCGGTTTTGGGTTGCACAATCTCCCGTTTCAACATTTTAATTTCACGATCGTGTTGCATCTTGTTTTCAACCACCAACAATCGCAGTCGTTTAATTTCTTGTTTCAGGTTGTGTATTTCTTGGTAATGGCTTGTCATATTGTTCTTTGAATTGCTTTGAATATCTCATACGCCACTTGTGGTACAATTGCGTTTCCGTATGCTTTTATTGATTCGTTTCTCCATTTTGAAAAGGTAATTCCGTCCAATCGGTTGGGAATCCCATCATTTCCGCTACAAATTGGGGGTTTAGTTGGGAACACATGCCAGTTTGATTTGCTGCCATTTGTCTCAAAGTCATTTGCAAAATTACCCCCTTTTCTTTGTGCCTCTCTGCTCTTTTTATGTAAGTTTCTGGCTTCGTTCCAGTATTCCAGTCCATTGCGTTTGGCGTCGGCAACATTCCCCTCATCGCCATTTGTGTTAGCCCTAGAATAAACTCTGGGTTTCCCATAGCTCTCTGTTTGGCGTTCCTCGCGTCTACTTTCGCTGGGTCTGCGCCGTCCTGCATTGCCGTTGGAGTAGGCAACAAACCAAACGCGCTCTCTTCTGTGTGGCGCACCGACACCGCACGCAGGTATAATAACGGGCGCGACTTGATACCCAAGATTTTCCAACTCAGTGCACACCTCGTCGAATACCAATCCCCCATTCCAATTAAGGAGTCCAAAAACATTTTCCCCCACGATGTACTTTGGTTTAATCTCCCGTATTGCTCTAAGCATTTCGGGCCATAAATGGCGTTCATCTTCCTTGCCTTTTCGTTTTCCTGCCATACTGTATGGTTGGCAGGGGAATCCTCCTGTGAGAATGTCAATTTTGTTTGCATATTTTGTAAAGTCGCTTTTTGTAATGTCGGTAAATGTTTCTGCGTTCGGCCAATAATGATGCAATACCTTTTGCCCAAATTCGTTCCACTCACAATGGAAAACATTTTCCCATCCCATCCATTCTGCGGCTAAATCAAAACCGCCAATTCCTGAAAATAAACTTCCGTGCTTCATTATTTGTCTTCACAAATATAACAATCCACACGAAATAAACAAAATAATCTTAACGAATATCGTACTTCCCGAAATTTGACTTGATTCCTAACATCATCATCTCCGCATACCTCCAACTGTCAATCCCGTGATCCGTTCCGATTGGTGTGTTCATGGTTCGCCCCTGGGCATCACTATCCCAACAATAATTCCGTAATTCTTTAATTAGGTTTGTTGATGTGGATGTCACCAAATAGGATTGTGATTGCATGATTTGAATTCCGTAGTTGATTGAATCCTTTCCTTTGGTTACTCCCTTGATTCTTATTCCGTATCTGCGTATTTCATCAATTGACTTTGGTTCTGCACTATCTGCATACACTGGCACATAGTTGGGCAATGCCTTTGCAATATCCGAATTAAGCATTCCCGTGCGATATGCGACCTCATCAATGATTCGTTGACCATTGTATTCATATACGGCTACTATTGCCGTAGGATCGTTTGTATAACCGAAATCGACACCACAACCAAGTAACCTTGCATCATCGGGAATCTTGTCTATGGTTTGCCAGTTTGAAAAGATAACCCCTTGAAGGTTTCCAATCTCACCAAGCCCATATACCCGCCACCAATTACGCCAATAGTTTGATGTTTCAGCCCTATCCCTTGCCTTTTCAATTTCCGCCACGATGGATTTGTCCAACGCTTCGTTGTCTTTGTAGGTTAGGACAATCATTTCCGCATCAGGGTCGTTTACCAATTCGCTATCAACCCAAAACTCCGCCACTGGGTTGTAATCCAAATAAATGAATTTGCGGGTACGGATTGCCATTTGGTAGTATGATTCCCAATCGATGTTGTTGCACTCGTTTACGAATAGAACATCACGCCTTGCACCCCTCAACTTTTGGGGTTGATCCGCCGAAAAGAATTCAATGTAACTTTCATTGCTGAACTTATAGGTCCATGATGACTTGTTCCATTTTAACGGGTCAAACATCCCAACCATTTCCATGATTTTAAGGAAGTCACGAATAGCACCCCTCCGTAGGTGGGGGATGGTTTCCGATACGATGCTGATTTCTACCTTTGGGTTTTTAACCGCGTAATCAATTAGCAAGGGGATAATTGAAAAGGTTTTTGAACTACTTGTTCCACCCCTTACAATTCTAACCCGTTTGCGTAACCGACTAATCTTGACCTGGGCCGTTGTTTTCTGCAACATCTATATCAATACCATTGAAAATAGGTTTCTCTTTTTCCTCCATTACATTGTGGCTCATAGACAGTTTGCGGAGTTCTTCTTCGCTACTTATCAATTTCATTAACGCCAATTGCAATGTGGGTTGCTCGCTCAAATACCATTTGGAACGCATAGATACTTTGATGTTGGTTTTGATTTCCAACAATGCCTCTTTTATGCTTTCCGATTTTTCCAAGCCGAGGTGGTAAAATGTGCTACTTGTACATGGTAGGTATGCAATTACATCTTGAATAAAAAACAATTTGTTTTTCTTTATTGCGGCGATGGCCGTTGCTTCTAATTCGTTTCTATCGTATGCCATTATTCATCGGGGGTTAGGGGTATTGGCATCCAGTAAACCACATGTAATCTTTGATCCGTGTGATAACAATGCCATTGTTCATCGTAGTAAACCGCCACATAAGGGAAACCCCGCACGGTCTTAACCAATACGGGGGTTTCTTCTTGTGGTAATGTTCGTTCAATCTTCCTCCACGCTTTCATGTTCTAATGCTTCTTTGTAAGTGTCGTAAAATGTTTCTTCGCCATTGTAAAAATTTGTTACGAGGTAATCAACTGACTGCCCCATGTTTGAACAAATTGAAATTCCGTTTTCAAGTGCAATGTAAACATAACCCGAATTTGAGTTGAATCCAATTTCCATGATGTCTTCCCTTGAACATTCGTTGGCGTATGCCATGAAAACTCTTGAAAATCCTTTGGCTTCGCAGTAGGCAATTGATTCGCTAATTCCGTTGATTGTGATGTTGTTTGTCATATTCATAATGCGAAGATGGTGTTTTATATTTGAAATACCAAATTATTTATAAAATTTATTTTAATCCAACAAATGCTTTCAACGGATAAAATACCAAACTATTCCTATAACCTCCTTCGTGTGTTGGGATGATTGGCGTAACTCCATGCACATTTTTCCATGCAGGATAAACCAACATTGAATTGTCTGCGCTATCCATGGTTGCCCCGTAATCAGGTACATGAAGGTTTCCACCTTTGCTATTCAAACGCTTTGTAATAATCACATTCACCGCGCCAACTATGTTTCCAGCATCACGGTGAAATGGTGCGGGGATATTGTAGTTTGAAATTGAACTTGTGAAAAGGTTTGCGAACTTCCATTGGTCTGGTACATCTTTAAATAATTCTAATTGTTTTGCATATTGTTCAGGCATGATTTGTTTAATCACATCTTCACTTTCTTTTGCCAACATTAGCATCGCTTTAATAAATACTTGCGCAGATTTAACGGAATGAACACTTGACAAATTTGGATATGGTCGCTTAAATTGTGCTTTTGGTGGGATGCCCCCCAAAATTACTGAATACTGATCCACTCTTTGTTTGCCACTTTTGTCTTTTTTCATTTTTTCATACGCTTCTTTCGTGCCTACGGTTGCTCGTGACATTAGTGTCTTTGGTACATTGTTGGTTCTTAATTCAGCATTCGCCAAATTGGCCAACTTGCACATCTTTTCGGGCATCTGTTTTATATAGAAACCAACTGCAATTCCATCTTCATAAAAAATGCAATCTTCTGTGATGTTTGGTTCAATGTATGGGCATTCTTGACCCATTTTAACATCGTGTTCTTGTTTTATTAAATCAATCCTTTTCATAACAAAATACATTTGTACACGCGGGAAACCAACTCTTTTGCCATACATCGTAATCACGGCTTTGAAACTTGGCGGTATTCCCAATCGCACCTAACTTATAATTTTTGTTTAACTTTTCAATGATATTCCAAAATCGTGGCAACGATGGGTCAATATCAAAACTCCATTCAAATACCAACTTCTTAAATTTCCTATGAGTGTTCTCCAATATCGGCATCTCTGCACCTTCTATGTCCATTTTTACACACACACCATCTTTAACCGCTTCGTCAAAATTAACGCAGTCAACTTTCAATCCTTTTCCGTTCCAGTTCTTGAACATAGAATTACGCCATACATTCCCGTTGTTGCCAACATACAAATTTGCCTTCTTCACTTGGTTGTGAACTAACCCCGCACAAACTACATTGGCCGTGAATCCGTTCAACGCTAAATTCTTTTCAATCATGGCGCAGTTATTCGGGTCGGGTTCGTACACCGTAACTTTTGCACCCAATGCACACGCTAACAAAGTGAATGCCCCAACATTACCACCACAATCAACCCATTCCTCGCCTGCCAATATCTTCATCCCTTTCTTTTGATACACATCTTTTCCAATGACTTCTTCAAATGTTTTCAAATCACTGGTGTTTTCACGGTGGAAAAACTTGATTCCTTTAATGGAACTTTGCATCATAACTTGTCCTTTTCTTCTTGAAGATACAACATAATCATGTGACCAACATAAGCACCGCGTTCACGCCAAAACTTTACCAATTGATATGCTTCCTCATAATGGTCAGGTTCAAATTCTATTTGGATGGCTTTCTTTACGCCATCTGCCATGTCCGCAAGTTCGTCGGATAAATCTTCTTCATCCAAAAGTGAGTAATCCACCTCCACGGGTTGTTGCCAAACATCTAATCCCCATTCCGTCAACAATTCTGGCTCCCATTCATTAGCCAACACATCCCAATCCCATTCTCCGAAGCCAACATTGTCCTTAATGATGAACTCTTTTTGTTGTTCTTCGGTTAGGTCGGATGCCTTAATGATGGCCACTTCCTTCAACCCAACTTCTTGCACGGCTCGTAACCGCATATTACCTCCAAGAACTACCATTTCATCATTCACGACTATCGGGCGGAGGTTCAACATTTGTGGGAAGTCCTTAATTGATTGTACCAATTTACGGAATTTGTCATCTTTTATCACCCTGGGATTATTCTCATTGGCAATAATGTCTTTTGTTTTAACAATTTGTATCATTTGTTCATTTTTATTTGGTGTGTGATAATTAAAAAATCTTTGTGTTGTTTTTGATCCCCAAATTGGATGTGGCATTTTCTGCAAAGGGCTTGTAGGTTTTCAATTTTATCGGCTTCCTTGCTTCCACCCATGCCACGGCATTCAATGTGGTGGATGTCAACGGCCTGGCTTCCACACACTTCGCACGGGATAAAATCGGATGTGTCATACCCAAAATAATTCAAATACAATTTAACATGTCGTTTCATATATGATTCCAAACCACCCTATTAATAATACGACCAATATAAGTTTTCAATACACCATACTCTTTTGATAATTGGGCATAGGTGTATTTTCTAAATTTATACTTTGCCCTTATTTCAATGATTTGTGCATCATTTAATTTTGAATTGCCATTTTTAACGCCAGAACGAACCCCATTACGACACGCATGTTGTATATTTTCTTTTGCGGTAACCCATTCCAAATTTGATACTGCGTTGTTTTGTTTATTCATGTCTATGTGATTAACCAATTCTTTGCCAATTATTCTTGGGATATACGCTTTGGCAACTAATCTATGAATTGTATACATTTTGGGCTTCCGATTTTTATATAAGCATACCATGACATAGCCATTTTTTTGCTTTATTGGTGTTAAAAATTTCCCATACCGATGTGAATAAACATCTCCTTTTTCGGTAACCGAATACAAATTTTCGTAATTATCTATAAATTTCATACCACAAAAATACACTCAACCGAATAATATATCAAAATTATTTTTGTATGTTTTTTCATTGTTGATTCCCTTTTCGTATAACCTAAACGCCACCGATTCCGATACCCCCATCCGTTCGCCAATTGCTCGGAATGTGTAATGGTAATCATCGCGTAAAATCATTACAGCGTATTGCTTTGCAGTTGTTTTACTGCGGTTAACCATGGCCCCCATTTTGCTCGGTCTTGAAATTGTATTCTGCATTTTGTACACATATAAATTTGATTGGGTTCAATCATTGGCCCCGTTTCGTTGATTAATTCTTTGGTTGATTCTTTATTGTTATCGCAACAATCACAAAGGTTTCTCGTAAGTTTCATAAACCTGGGTTAACTCATTTATCATGGTTTGCCATGCCTTTGGGTTGCAACTGCATGGTTTTTGGATTCGTTTGCTTTGGAATATCCTTGACCACATCACCGCGATTTTATCCGCTTCCATTGGGGCCAATGTCGTGTTGTTCACACTCTTAAAATGTGTAAACCATTCGTATTCGTGTTCCGTCATGCACAATGGTTTGCGATAAGGAAATATCTTGTTTAATTTTTCCTTTCGTTCCGTACATCCGCAATCTTCCCCACCAATGAATTTTACAAGGGCTTCAATCCCCGTGGCTTTCGTTACCTTCTGGATCGTATCCCCCAACCCGATGGATGGTCGTGATTCGGTAAATTGTTTCCGTGTGTCGCTTTTCTTCTGCATATATTTTGTATTTGGTTTGTGTTCGTTGTTTGATGTGTTGTTTGGCGTTTTTGATTGAGTTAAAAACTGAATGTGTTGGTATGCCCGTGCGTTTTTCAATATCCCTCATTGAATGTCCGTATACAAAATGTAGTTCCAATAACATTTGGTCGTAATCTCGCAGTTCATCAATTGCCTTTTTCACTTCACCCATCAATTCCAAATGTGCCATTTCAGCCATTTCGGGGCTTTCTACGGGGTTAAATTGGTCTTGGTGTGGTATTGTCTTGTTTGATGCCCGTTTGATGTCCATAAACGCATTGTGTAGCATCTTAAACAAATAGATGGTGTTGATGGTTCCGTTGTAATTGGTCAACCTCACAAAATTTCCCTCCGCCAATTGGATTTCCGCCAACTTCAAATACATTGATTGTACCATGTCATCCGCTTCATCGTTTGATGCACCAATGTATTTGGCAATCTTGATCCATTCAATGTGGCGTTTGGCTATGGCTTCAAGTGTTACCAATGTATGCTTCGATTTGTAATTTGAAATCCTCAAACGAATATACCACCACATAGTGATAATTCATCGCGGTAACCAATTTTTCCCATTCTTTTTGATGTGCTGATTGTTTGTTTGGTTTGACTTTGAGTTCAATGAATAACCCGTGGTGTGTTTTGTTAGGGATGAATAACACAAGGTCGGCCACCCCTGGCAATACTCCTTCGGCTTTTAATCTTTGAGCCGTTCTCAAATCGCGTGATCCTCCGTTGGGAACATGAATCAAATGGTTTGCCCATTGGCGGTATGCCAACCGAAACCACTTAACACAGTTGATTTGTAAACGGCTTTCAAGATGTTTCATTCAGCGTCAAGGTACAATGACTTGGCTTTTGTGAAACCCGCATTGTATGCCATTTGTTGGTCCATTTGTTCTAATCGTTTCAGGTGGTGAATCACTTCGGGTCCTGGTACTGCGGTGGGGTGGTTTTCTTCCAACCACTCAACGAATCTTTCTATTGCTGTTTTCATATGTTATTTTCTCCGTAGGTTTCGTTAAAATAAGTGTTGTAATACCATTGTATTCTTTCTATTGTTTTTAAATCAGAGATTTTCAATTGCTTTTCATCGTTAAGAAACTTGTTGAATTTTTCGTGTTTTTCCTTATCCATTTCTTTGGCTTGTTCTTTTAATTGCTTTAACCTTTGATTTTTTTCATCTTTTGATATATGTTCAGCCCAATAATCATAATGTAAAATTTCCATTTGTTCTGCCAACCACTCCACTGCAGTTTGTTGTTTATTGTTTGTCATTTTGTTTTTTTATTCTTCTGTTAAGTCTCTTAAAAATGCAGAATTTTGGGCGCAATCTGCCCCGATTGCAAACAATATATTATCATACTTATCAACGATAATAC